>Ga0123353_10000057_pt1 | contig 126118 bp, 107 predicted proteins | sample TergutLab28metaG_3_FD_92763 | JGI IMG/M metagenome (GOLD analysis project Ga0123353, IMG submission 92763) | Labiotermes labralis P3 segment gut microbial communities from Petit-Saut dam, French Guiana - Lab288 P3 | ecosystem: Host-associated > Arthropoda: Insects > Digestive system > Gut ... | reverse complement strand
GTGCAGCAAGAGCCCCATTCCGTGATTTGCCCGCAAACCCGGCTTTCCAAAATGCGATTTCATGGGCACTTGCAGAAGGTATAACAACCGGCTCGCCTGCAGGCAGTAGTACATTCATGCCTAATGCCAATATAACGAGGGAGCAAATAGCGGCAATGCTATACAGATATGTAGGCGGTGGGATACCTGCTCCTGTAGATAGACTGGATGGCTATACAGATGAACATAGAATTTCAACATGGGCAGGAGCGAGGGAAGCAGTAAACTGGGCTGCATACCACGGCATAATGGGCAGAAATGTAACTGAACTTAACCCCAGAGGCAACGCCACCCGTGCGGAAGCCGTGACAATGCTCTACCGTGTTGTAGAGTTGTTTGAAATACCCGCGCCGTAAAACGAGGGGTAAGACATCAGACCCTGACCACAGGGAGTTGATAAACAAGCTGATTGCGGAGAGGAAGGAGATCAAAATGGCAGAAGAGATGCTTCAAACCATCAGTAAGGACGAGATTGAGCGTGCGCGCTTCCGTTCACGTCGTATATTCCAAATGGACCAACAACATGACCGTATTGTAGCGCAACGCGAAGGCAAAGCCGAGGGACTCGCCGAAGGCAAAGCCGAGGGACTCGCCGAAGGCAAAATAGAAATTGCACTCAAATTGAAGAGAGCAAAAGCACTATCAAACGAAGAAATTTCACAATTCACAGGTCTGTCTTTATCTGAAGTCGAAGAACTCTGATGGGTTGCGATCCATTAGCACAACCTCACATCGCACCTTTCTCCGGGGTACGATGTAAAAACCTGTTGACATCATATTCAAATATTGTTTAAATAGTGCAATGATAAATGTTAGAAACAAAAGGAGACAACAATGGAACTTTCAAGAAACAAACTCAAAAAGATCCTCGCACTGACACTTGCCATTGCACTGTTGCTTGGTACAGGCATGACTGCTGTTGCTGATGAGCCGGTCGATGATCCGGGCAATGAGACTCTCGCGGAAGAAAGCTTGGTTGACATTACCGAATACATCGATGATGACGAAAGCATCACACCCATGATGACTACGGCATCACTAGAGACGGCATCATTGTCACCAATTAGTGTTGCTGATAGTTCGCAACTTACCGCTGCACTCGCGTCGATTGCCGGCAGTGGTGGTGTTATCAATGTAACAGCTTCGTTTACTCATACAAGCCGGATTGTAATAGATGGTGTATCCATCGAGCTGAATCTGGGGTCTAATACATTAACTATTGAGCCTCCATCACCGCTCCCTCCCATCACAAGTCCGAACCCGAGCTTGTCAATTGTAAATAATGCAGCCCTAACTGTGACCGGACCGGGTACGCTTAATGTTTTTGCTAATCCATTTAATGCTATCAATGTAAATGGGAGTATTTTAACTAACAACGGAGCTGTAATAAATGCTGCCAGAGGTTGGGATTCATTGATTGTTACAAATGGTACTGCAACAGGCATAAATGTGTCCGGAAGAATACATGCTTCTACCGGAGCTATTGTGACTGTCAATGGTGATGTTACCGGCATAGTAGCAGTGGGGGAAGGAAATACTGTGACTGTTAATGACAATGTCAACGGTTGGGTAAGTGCTTCAGGTGAAGGAACGGTTGTGACAGTTAATGGCACTTTAAATGGAACAACAACTTGTTCGAATGGCGCTACTGCTACGATTAACGGTAATAGCAACGGCACAGTCTCTGCCTGGGGTGGAACAATAACGGTCAATGGTAATATCACCGGTAATTTTTCTTATGGCATTAGGGTTCATAGTGACGGTGCGGTGACAGTAAACGGGAATATAATACTCACCGAGCCGCATAGCATAGGTGTCGGTTTCATCGCCTCCGGAGATGACGGTAATAATAACAACGTTACAGTTAATGGAGTCATTTCAGCAGCAACCTATATTCAAATCATTTTTTATGAAGATGATGGTAACTATTCGGTTCCAAGGATAACCGTTTTAAACGCAAATCGGTTCAACGCAATTGTTGAAAGAGGCGGACGAAGTTATCGGCAATTTGTTACCCGCGGGGGTAATTTATACGTCTTAGCAGGAGTCGTGCTCCCCGAAGGATGGAATCAACCTGAGTCAACAAACCGGTTTCGTGATGTGCCGAACAACAACTGGCAAAATGACGCCGTATCATGGGCGGATAGAAACGGTATAACAACCGGCTCGCCTGCAAACAGCAATACATTCAAACCGGATGATCGTATAACACGCGCCGAGTTTGTAACATTCCTTCATCGGATATATGGTACTCCCGATGCGACAAACGCCACGTTCGATGATATGCCCGGTAATGAGGCATTCCAAAATGCGATATCATGGGCATTTGAAAAAGGTATCACAACCGGTTCTCCTGCGAATAGCGATACATTCATGCCTAACAGGCATATAACACGAGAAGAAATAGCGACAATGCTGCACAGATATATAGGCGGCGGAACACCTGCTCCGATAGATGTACTGGGTGGTTATACTGACCGAAATACTATATCAACATGGGCAGGAGCGAGAGATGCAGTGAACTGGGCAGTATACAACGGAATAATGGGAGTAAATGTAAATACACTCAATCCGAGAGGTAATGCCACTCGAGCGGAAGCAGTGACAATGCTGTACCGTGTTGTAGGGACATTCAAAATACCTTCTCCATAAGCGGATTCCGGAAAACACATGGGAAAATCGAAAAGAAAAAAGCCTGTACAAGTGGATAAACGTAAGCGACTTGCTGAATATGCCGCCTTTGCGTGTATCATTGGCTTTACATTGTGGCAGGGGTCATATTTTCCGATTCAGTTTATGCTTATGCTCGCCCTTATGCTGCTTGCATTTGCGATGTTCGGCAAGTCTCTTTCCGTGCCGTTGGAAGCGGTCCTTTTGTTCTGTATACCGGTATTATATGCAATCAGCTTACCAATACTGACTGAGAACCACTATAACGGACTGATAGAACTGCTTCGTATCCTTGTTTTACCCATGACCTTGATATTTTTTTACAACACCACCTTTAGCAACTCTGTTAAAACGGAGCGGGCAATATTCATAGCTCTAATGAGCATTGCAATCCTTGGTTTGCTTGCTTTCTTTTCAATTATATATATTCCCGGTGCTGTTATTGAAACCACCAACCGTCTCCAGTCGGTAATACAATACGCAAATACGACCGCTTTGCTGATGCTTATTGGCATCCTTTACTCGGTACACAGCTATATCTCACACAAAAAAATCGGGAAGCTGATTTGCTGCCTGGTTTTTGCTGTTGCACTTTTACTTACAGGCTCCCGTACGACTCTTATGGTAACTTTTGCCATATGCGCTTTATATGCGCTGATAATGTCAGGGCGGCGCGGGAAAATTATTGTTGCCGGCTCTGTGGTACTTGCAGTTTGCGCGGTTGTAGGTTTTAATTTATTCACCGATATCCGCATTTTCCGCATATCTATCTTTGAAGCAACTCTGGTAGAGCGTTTTATTACCTTTCAAGACGCAATATCTATGATGCGTGGGAACTGGCTGCTTGGAATCGGAACGGGGAACTGGCAGGAGTGGCAGTTTTTGTACCAAACCGCACCGTACAATGTCAGGTTTATACATAACTATTACCTGCAGCTTCTGCTGGACGGAGGAATACTTGCACCACTGCTGTTTATTGCTGCGATTCTGCCCGCGATTATAAAGGGAATATCAAAAAAGAATCTTCACGCCTTTATACTTATCGCTGTTATGATGCAGGCATTCCTGGATTTTGACTTGATATTTTCCGCTGTCGCTATGATAGCTATGTACTCACTGTCTCAGCTTATAAATAAGACAGGGGACGGTTCTCTGTCTTACTCTCCCACCGGAGTAAGACAGAGAACCGTCCCCTGTCTTATTATCGGCAAATTACGCTTTATCGCACTATTGCCAATGCTTGTGGTCCTGATACTCTGGTGTTCCGAGCTTTATTCCTCAAATGCGGATACCAACCTCTTGCAGGGAAATCGGGATGTATCAATGAGCAGATATAGGACTGCTCTTATCCTAAATCCTCTGAAAACCGAGCTATATTACCAGATGGCTCAGTCAGCGCATGATATCGAGACAGCAGAAGAGCTCCTCAAAACAGCAATTGAAAGAAACCCTCGTGATTTACAGTCACTCTCAGCTCTTGTTATGATTGAATCACAGCGCGGAAACTATGCAGATGCACTCGCCCTGTGCGAGATTTTAATCGAAAACCGCAGGCACTCAAATGAAAATCAATCGCTGTTTCTGCAAACCGCCGAGGCGGCGTTAATCAACGGAGTGATAAACCAATCGCAGTTCGATGAGATACAAGAAAGAATAAGAAAGGATTAAATGTACCTACCCGATATTCTATGTACATTTGTATCATACCACGCAGGGAATGTTCTCGTTATGTTGACCCCGAGGATATTGTTAGCAATCGCTACGCGTGATCCGGATGGACAATTTACCATAACGCTGAATACTTCAATTACTTTTTCCATGCCGAATTCTTCATAAATGTATAAGTAGAAAATACTCCCGGGTGTCCTTCCGTTAAATTCATTTGTACCACCATCCAGCCTAAGCACATATTCTAAGCGATTATGGATTAAATCACGCAGTAAATCTAAGTTAAAGTTCACGCTTAACGGAAAGTCCTCAACCGTACCGGCATCCGGATTTAAATATTCATGCAAATATGAAGATACAAATGTCGCAAAACCCTCGCCGTGAATCCATGACCATCTGTTAGGCGAGTCGTTAATCAATGCTATATCCAGTATGTGAGCGAATTCGTGAGAACCCTCATAGATTAGTCTTGACGCTGCACCGGTATTAAAGTCATTATCTATCCAACCGCGAGAATCAACTCCAACAATCACATCGTTTAAAAACATTTCTAATTTACCGGTATCTCGATTACGTCTTGCGCTGGGTGCCCATATATTACGCGCCGGATTATCTTGGGCAAAATACAAGTTAAACTTCTCGCCGCTATCCGGTAAATACAATCCTGTAAAATCATGTACAATGTCAATTATATAGTCAAAAAACGGAAACAGCCATGAGGAGTAAATGAAGCCCGGTTCCAAATGAGCAATATAATATTTGGTTTCGATTGTTCTGTATTCTGTGACGTGAATAAATGTCTGCTCTCCCCATCTTATATGCCATGGAATTTCAAATGGTGACTGTGGTGTTTGCGGCAGGTTTTCCGCTTCTATGCCAAACATATTCACAACTCTGCTTAATGTAGCTACAGTATGTGATCTATGAGCGTTGCCCATCGGGTTCAGTGATGATGTCCCGACGCCAAGGATTCCCTTATGTGCTGCCCAGTTCATATATTCTCTTGCCCACGAAGATATATTTCTAGCATCATTGTACCTGTCGGTTGCTCCCGGTGAAGACGAAGTATCACCTCCGATATATCTGATATATCTGAACAGCATGGCTGCCAATTGCTCCCGCGTTATCGGGCTGTTGGGTGCGAACGTTGTCGGATTTAAACCTTGAACTATGTTATTTAATTGCGCCCAGGCAATCGGTGTTGAAAAAAACCTCCCTGCCGGTACGTCCGTAAACCGGTGTGACGGGTTTGCATGCGGTCTTCCGGCAATGCGCCATAAAAATGTAGCAAACTCGCCGCGCGTTACATTGGAGTTGGGATTAAATGTTATTTGGGATGTTCCTGTGGTCACGCCATTAATCCATGCCCATGAAACATAGTTATGATGCCACTGATTTGTTTGTACATCCACAAACGGGTTTGACGAAGGTACTGCCCGCCAGGATGAACTCGCACCGGCCATCGGCATCAACACACTAAACAACAGCACAAACACAAGTGCTAATAGAATGCTTCTCTTTAATTTTCCGGCTATCGGCTTTCTTTTCATCTCCGTCTCCAATCATAATCAGCAATATAAACATTATAAACCGTTACCAATATTTGTTCAAGCATTAATCACATTTCATCATTTTTGCATAAGACAGGATAACTCGCCGTATCTATAGTAAAATATAGACATACGGCGAGTTATAATATGATGTATTATTGCAGAGTCACTGAGAATCGCTTGCGATTGCTTGATATATCTGCATTTAGGTTATCAGGAGCAAAATGTAAATAAATATAATAATGAGCCATAAGTATAGAATTATATAGACTTACGGCGAGTAATGTGATATTATAACCTCAGATGCATATTTTTTACATCTTATTGGAGGGTAGCGTGAAAAGTAAAACAGCAATCGTCGGCAGAGGCGAAGAGCAGAAGTTACTTCATGAGTACTTTGTTTCGGAAAAATCCGAGTTCATTGCAATATATGGAAGACGCCGGGTTGGTAAGACATTTTTGGTCAGAGAAATGTTTGGTGATGATTTTCTGTTCTATGCAGCAGGTGTTTTAAACGGAACAGGAGCAAAACAGATAGCAAACTTCAATAAGGAAATAGGGAACTTTGGCGGAAGCAAATTGATGCCTGCGACTAATTGGAGCGAAGCATTTGATAATTTAAAGACTCTAATTGAATCGTCAGCAAAGGAAGGTAAAAAGGTCGTTTTTCTTGATGAAGTGCCGTGGATGAGTACTCATAAGTCGGGATTCCTGTCAGCGTTGGATCATTTCTGGAATCGTTATATTTCCATGCGAAAAGATGTACTGCTCATCATCTGCGGGTCGGCGGCATCATGGATAATAGAGAATGTCGTAAACAATACGGGTGGATTGCATAATCGATTGACAGGGGAAATCTATTTACGTGCTTTTTCTTTGCATGAATGTGAGGCATATTTTCGCAAAAAAGGAATTGATATTCCAAGATACCAAGTTGCGGAAGCGTATATGATTTTTGGCGGGATTCCCTTTTATATGGATTGTTTTAGACCGATGTACAGCCTTGCGCAAAATGTTGATGAGATATTTTTCAGAGATAACGCTCCTCTTCGAAATGAATATGAGAATCTTTACCGGTCACTTTATAAAAACCCTGATGGACATATGCGCGTGATTGAAGCGCTTGCTTCAAGGAATTATGGGAAGACACGTGAGGAAATCACAGCTATTACAGGCTTATCTGAGGGGGGTAGGCTAAGTAAGATTATAAATGAACTTATTGTCAGTGGGTTTGTGAGGGAGTACCGCGCGTTCGGCAAGAAAAAGAGGGACAGCCTATACCAGTTAGTTGACCCGTTTACTTTATTCTGCTTGCGCTTTGGCACAAAGCGCAAGGTTTATGCCACTGACTACTGGTTGCGTTTCTGCACTACACCTGCGCATTCTTCATGGGCTGGTTATGCATTTGAAATCCTATGTCTTTTACATGTACAGCAAATCCGGAAAGCGCTTGGGATATCAGGCGTTTTAACAGAGGTTTACTCATGGAAGAGTAAAGCCGTTGAACCGGGCGCACAGATTGACCTTGTAATAGAACGCGGTGACAGGGTGATTAATCTATGTGAAATAAAATACGCTTCATCGGAGTATGTGATTGACAAAGCTACGGACTTTAATCTACGAAACAAACGCTCTGCGTTTACAGCAGAAACAAAAACGCGCAAAGCAGCCCATACGACAATGATTACAACTTATGGGCTTCGCAAGAACCAATACCAAGCGGGTATTCCATTTGAAGTCAAACTTGATGATATGTTCCTGCAATAGCAGTAAGACAGGGGGTAAGACAGAGAACCGTCCCCTGTCTTACCCTGTCTTACTTATCCAACCGAAAAAAACCTCGTCCTTAGTTTTATACAGATAAATAGCACTGATACCAAGATAAAAAATCCCGCCGATGCAAATTTGCATTATTACAGATAGCACAGATCGCTCCAATAATCCGCTAATGAAACGAACGAGTAAAAACATCATAGCTCCGGGTACCATGAAAAACAAGCTGTTTTTGACATATGTCCATATCGGCAGCGCGTTTTTCGAAGCAACTGCCGATATCACGCATCTGGTGGTTTCAGCTACAATAAAACCGGCTACTGCACCCATAGCACCATAGTACGGAATTAAAATAAGATTAGCAACTAAACTCAAAACAGCAGCAATTATTGCAGCATATAAATAAATATTATCTTTAGAATGCGGTAAAATATATTGTGAAATAACCGTATTACCAAAAATAGCAAAAGGTATTGAAATGGTCAGTACCATTATTAGTATTCCAAGATCTTCAAACTCCGGTCCGAAAAAGATTGGCGCAAAATCGCGTGCTATAGCCGCTATCCCAAATGATATGGCATAAGCAAACAACATAAAATATTTCATTGAATAAAGAGTTAACTTATTTTTTCCGGCTTCATTCCCCATGGCATTAATGTTTGAAATCCTTGATATCATAACCGAGTTTAGAGCTACTGTTATACCCATAGGCAACGCAATAAGTTTTAATGAGTTATCAAAATAACCAAGCTCCGTATTATCACTAAAAGCACCAAGCAGAATTTTATTCATCACATTATAGACACTCATTGCGATTATGGGCACAAATAATACCAGCATAGGCTTTAAATGAGGTTTCATTTCACTCCATGATGGTTTTACCAATTTTACAAACCGTCTTAATAAAAACCATACGGATGCCTGCCCAAGCAGCATACTAAGTGCCATGATCAGCGCGTAAATCCATATATCGGTTCTGTCATTAACAAAAATAAACACACAAATGACAGATCCGACCTTAACAATAGCATTTCGCACAGTAACAAGCTTGAAATTCTCCAATCCGGCAAAAAACCAGGTTATGTCTAATAATGCGGAAAGCAAAATTGGTGATTGAATAAGGAATAAAAATCTATACTCCTGTGCGAAAAAGACTATGAAAACCGCATAAAAAAATATAACCAAAAGCGATATTAGCATGTGCAGCACAACAAGATTGCTGAACGCTTTGTTCAACTTGGCAGAATCGTCACGAACTGAAGCTATAACTCTTGTGCCGTGATGTCCGATGCCCAGCATTGCAAAGAGAACAAAGTACATTACTGTCGATGATGTAAATGCTAATACACCGATTCCCTCTGCTCCAAACACCCTTGAAATATAAGGGGTGAGTATAAACGGCACTAAGACCAGAAGCAGCCGGTATGCACTTTGGTATATAAAGTTCTTTTTTATACTTGGCATACTTATATCCTTAGATGAAGCATTTAAATACACGGGTCAATATACCGCGGACACTTGTTCGTTTGTTTAATGTCTCTATCTCACGTCTCATGGAACCAACACCTCCGAAAGCGGTGTTATAAAGATGGCTGTACTCGTTTCCGGGTTCAATGATTTTTCGTTCTACTATTTTTTTGACCTGTTCAAAAAAGGCGTCGTTCAGTTTTATCGCTTCTTCAAAAAAACCTTCAGGCGGTGAACTTAGTCTTGATGTTGCTGCTTCCAGCTTTTTTTCTGTCAACTTGCCATATATCACAAGAGGCTTGTACTTTAGATAATCATATTTATCGCTGAATGGATCGATACAGATAACCTTTTTGCCCATGAGCTGTGCAAAGTATATTATGTGATATGCATTAGTAATAATAACTTCCGAAGATGCAATGAAATCTGTTATTTCTTCTATTGTGTATGAATTGTTGATTTTTTCGAGATGAAGCTCTTTCGCTATTTTTATCGGATAATAATGGTGTTCGACAATCCCGATTCGTCTTTTGATATCAGATTTTTTATTTAACTCAGGGTTTTTGCATGTCACACAGGGCAACCATGTCAATCCGGATTCATGTTTATAATCGCGAATTCCTACAATATCCATTTTAGTGAAGTCAATTTTAGCGAATGAGCTTTTTTTAAGGGATTTAATGTTGGTTTGAAAGTTATGGCCGACACTCCAGGCGATGACACCTGCTGTTTTCTCTACGAGTTTTTCAATCGTCCGGTTCCACTCAACACTGGCGTATAAAAGCCCGCCGCCACCCAAAATAACCAAATCATTTTTACCGATTACGTGCCAATCAACAGAACTAATATTATGGCGTATTACATTATAGTTTTTGAAGTAGTCATAATACCAGCAAATCGGTGAGCAAATCCAATCACCGGTGTTGCCGTAATGCATTCGGTTTATAAAGTGTATTTTTTGTATCATTTTCAAACTTATGACCTGTCCTTTCGTTTTTTGAATCCATTTATAAGATTTCTTATAAATCTAAAAACCGGGTCCGGGAAAAAATACAATACCGCAATCGAAAGCTTTTCCATTAGCCCGGGAGATATTTGCAATGTTGATATCATAATTTCCCGGGTCATTTTAAAACATGGCTTCTCCTTGTTTATTACAGCTCTTTTTATTGAAACCACTACATTATAAGCTTGTTGCTGCTTAATAAAATCATTGATATCGGGTTTTTTGTCAGGCAAAGAATTAATCATAACTTCACCCAAATGACTTAATGAGTTATTTTTATTATCAACAAAGGCTTTTGTGTTTTCCTTGTTTAATGACAAAGGGTTGTTCATTACATTATAGTTATATGGTGTAAAATCCGCAAATATGATACCGTTATCGGAGAAAGAAATACAATCAATAACAAACCACATATCTTCTGCGTTTCGAAGCTCCTCGGGAAAATATTCCATCGGTTCATCTCCATTATTAAACATGCGCAGCAGATTTGTCCGTATGAGTTTATTCCACGGGCTTGTGATAAGAGATCGATAGCTTATAAAATCTTTGAGAAAAGCAGTCCATAATTCTTCTGTATTCATTAAATTTTCATGAGGAACCTTTATGGATTCATTGTAGGTTTCATGGCATTTTTGGAATCCGCATATGCAAATATCCGCCCCGGTTCTATTAATGCATTTTAACATATGCTCGTACATATCACAGTCGATAGTATCATCACTGTCTACAAATGCAATATAATCACCCTGCGCAACTCTGATTCCTGTATTACGCGCAGCAGCGGCACCGCTGTTTTGTTTGTTTATAACCTTTATTCTCTTATCTTTAACCGCCAGTGAGTTGCATATATCTCCGCTTTTATCCGGAGAACCATCATTGACCAAAATTACTTCTAAATTTTTGTGTGTTTGGTTAAGAACACTCAGAACACAGTTTTCCAGGTATTTTTCTGCTTTGTAAACCGGCACCACAATTGATATCAGGGTATGCTCCATGAGTTTTACATCCTCTTCACTATTTTCCCTCTGCATACCTTTGACGGCAGGTATCCAAAAAATCTTTCACAATATTATCATATTGATATTTATGTTTAAAGCTTTCAATTAATCTGACTTGCTCGTTTCTCCATTCGGGGTCCTCGGCGGCGAACAGCATTTTTTTTGCCAATTCGCCGCTGTTTCCCGCTTCAAAAAACATTCCAATCGCTCCATCTAAAAGTTGTTCCTTTAATCCTCCGGTGTTTGATGCGATAACCGGTATACTGTAATCAATAGTAATCGGGACTACACCTGATTGGGTTGCGTCCAAATAAGGAAGAATAACAATAATATTGTGACCTGTGAAGTAACTTCCTACTTCATTGTCAGGTATCCATCTATTGAACACCTGTAAGTTCCTCAATGCAGCAAAGTCGTTTTCATATTTAGTAAAATCACCACTGCCTGCAATAGTCAACGATACTTCATCTCCTAATTTTTCGGATACTTGCTTATATGCATCAGCAAGTATAAACAAGCCTTTATAATTTTTTATTTCACCAAAAAACAAAAAGTTCGTCTTTTTGTTGTATTTGATTGGTATTTCAGAATTTTGGCACCTTTTATAGTCTTGGATACCCAATGGGAAGTAATAAATATTATTCACTTGTTTGCCATATTGTTTATTTAATAAAGGTATAAAAAGTTTTGATAACACAACAATATTTTCACTTCGCTGAATGAATTTACGCTCAAGAAAGGTCGTTTTTAATTGTGCTCCCGAGTGTGGTATCGGGTTATGCCAAAATGTGAAAGAATGTTTTATGCTCAACTGATTAAAAATACTGTCAATCAATGGATGCCACCAGTATTTTAGTATAAAATCAAAGTGTATATCATTAAAATATTTTTTTATTTCTAAACGCAACCTGTGTGATATCACGTAATGACTTCTTGTTATCCATCTTTTAAAGAAACCCATACCACGCCATGGTTGTTGTAAATGGAACACCTTCTCTATAAATCCTGCATTGTCCCAATCCTGTCTGTTCTCAATATCATTTGGCACAATCGCATAAACAGTACAATTATTTCTGCCAAAACCCTTTGCTATTTCAAACGACTCGCGTGTAAGCCCGCCTCTGCTGGCCGTGATTAGTATTAATATATTCATTCATACCTCGCTTTATTTCTTTCACACTTTCTCCTTATCAGATTATGTACCTTGAATATAAAACGGTATAGTATTGGTGGAAAAACACAGAGCATTACCGCCTCACATTTCTTTTTAAGCGGCACAGTCAATTTGCATATTTCTCTAACGGTACTGATTGTCATTTTATACTGAGTGTTATTGCCAAATAAATACGAGTGGTGAATCTCGTCTTGTAATTGTGTAAGTTGTAGAAATCGTATAGCTCTTTTGGCATCATCAGATCTGTGCGGCAGCTTTTTATATATAATCTTTTCCAGATGGTCAAGAAAGTCTAATCTATCTGTATACATATTGCCGGTTGCCAATGACCCGGGGTTATTAAATGTTTTATAGTTATATAGCGGTATATCCAAAAATACTATTTTTGTTTCTTCGGGTGCTGCTGCGATACAATCAGTGACTAACCATACATCATTAGCAGCACGTACTCTGTCAGGAGTGCGTTTGCTAAGCAGAGTCCTTCGTATAAGCTTGTTCCATAAAAGAAAAAGCGATAAATAAAGTGTATTTTCGTCTGCATAGGTTTCCCAGAACTTCTTTGGGTTTAATATTTTCTCTTGAGGAACTCTTTTAACATCTTTATAGCCGTTTTTTATTACTGTATGCCCGCATATACAAATATCTGCGTTGGTGTCCGCAATTTTATTGTACATATACTCGTACATATTTGGTTCAATGGTATCATCACAATCAACAAACCCGACAAACTCACCTTGAGCTATATCAAGTCCAAAATTCCGTGCACTGGCTGCTCCGCCATTATCTTTGTGAATTACTTTTACACGCGTATCACCGGCAGCGATTTTATCACAAAGCGCACTGCTTCCATCGGATGACCCGTCGTTAATTAATATAATTTCCAGATTTGTATATGTCTGCACTAGTACACTTTGGATACAGTTCTCCAGAAATGCCTCCCCGTTATAAACAGGTATGATTATAGATATAAGCGGACCTTGCATTAATGATTTCCTCTTCACTTACGAAATTTTCTCATGCTCCCGATCAATTTCTAAAAAAGTATGCCATCACTTATAATGATATTGCCGGTCTTGCTTTGATTTTATTGCCGATGAGTCTGATAACGGGTTTTGGAAAAAACAAGGCGACCATATGTTCAGCTTTCATCTTTATACTAAATATATTTGAAAAAAGCAATTCATATGTATATGGTCGTGCTTGCTTGCGAAACATTGGCACATCTTCATATTTTTTATTATGACATAACAAACCTACCAAAACAAGAGAAGCTCTGGCATACCTCGATTGTGCTAATATCATTAAATGAGAAGATATCGGCTGAACAAGTTTAATGATTTGCCTTAGTGCTGCCGGACCGGTCATTCTTCTTTCATTTATAGAGTAAATTGCACTGCCTTCACGCTGAAAATAAAAATAGAGAGCCATCGGAACATGTACAATGCCATCAGCTTGGATCAACAATTGAATAATGAATAACCAGTCTTCCGCATAATGGATATCGGTATCAAACCTAAGAGGTGATGGATTTAGTGCCTCCAGTAATGAACGGTGAAGAATCAAACTCACTGCATATCCTTCCAAATTGGGGATCTTTGGATCAAGGGAGAACTCAATTGACTGTTCCCGAGTCATTGTTATGGGATTATTGTCTTGTTGTTGATTTCTGTATTCCTGTCTGGTCGCTGAAAAGTACCGGATATAATCACAGCACGAGATCATTTTATTGTTTTCGATTGCAGCTTTTATTAACTCTGCGTACATGTCCGGCTTTATCCAATCATCTGAATCCACAAAGCCTATCCACTCACCCCTTGCATTATCCAATCCTGTATTTCGCGCGAAGCTTACACCGGCATTTGCCTGATGGATGACTTGAATGCGGGCATCGGTTTCCGCATATCTGTCACATATTTCGCCGCTGCTGTCTGTAGAGCCGTCATTAACGAGAATGATATCCAGGTTCTTGTGAGACTGGTCAAGGATACTGTCTATACAGCGTGATAAATATTCCTCTGTATTAAACACCGGTACAATAATGCTTATAAGAGGTTGTGAGAACTCTTCTGTTTCAGATAAAACCTGATTTTGCATTTTGCTTATAGTCTCCTCTTGTAACTATTCAGTGGGTACAACCTGCCCCGTCATTCTGCGCGTTAGTCGCAGAATCTATTGCTGTACGTAGGTGTTCTAATTGAGACACGGATTCTGCGACTTCGCGCAGAATGACGAGGGGTACTGAGCAGTTACCTCCTCTTTTATTTATCCATTGTATTTAATGACTTTTAACCCTGCTTTAAATAACGTCGGTACATTCATTAAAATATTCGAATATGCCTGGTTCGCAAGCGGGCAGGCGCAGTTTTTCTTTTTTATATAATCAATTGTCTCTTGGGCATGCTCAGACAACCACAACTTCTTGAAATCATATTCGAAATCCCTTAAATTTCCCATTTGATGCTCATAACCTAAAACACAACACGGCCATACCCCGCCATCATAGTTGATATGCACATTTGAAATACCTGCGTAGCATGGAATCACCTGTGTGTTTGTTTCAAGTATCTTACACGCAAGTGCGTAGTAAATTACTCTCAAAGCTTCGGTCGTTTTTGCCTGACTTCTTTTTTTTACTATGTTATCTTCTATTTTCTTTGTGAAGCCTTGCATAAGACGCCGGTATGTGGCGGCATCGGGGGTTATGGGGTCTCCTATGTTAAAAAACTCGGCTCTTTGTTCGGCGACTTCATTGCGGTAGCTTTCTATGTTTAATGAATGAACAAAGTCCTCTATCTCATCCAAATGGTTTACATTGTAGTTTGAAATTACCGTACCGAGCTCAAGATGAAAATTGTCGTACTCCTTTTCAATGGCTTTCAACTCTTTGATAGTATCAAGCAGCTTTTCAAAGTTTCCCTTTACGCCGCGGATCTCATCATGTTTATCCTCTATGCCGTCAATGGATGGTTTGATCGTGAACGGGACAGTCGGGTCGTATTTTTTTACGATTTCCAATATTGCTTTTGTATCGTGTGCGATCTTTTCTGTTTGGATTGCGTTTGTCGGAATGTGGATCACCCGGGGTCTTAAATACTTACATGCCAACTCCACGATTTTGGGAAGGTCTTTGCGCAAAAACGGCTCTCCGCCGCTGATATTAAAGAAGTAAACCGGGTTCATGGATTTGAATATCTTCTCTATCTCATCAATTGTCAAGTCGTTTGCTGCACGTGCAGGGTCGTCGTGATACATATCGCCGATCCTGCATGTTTTACAACGTGATTGACATGCAGCGGTAATTGAGAATGTAAGTGTTATCGGGCTGATATTTTTGTACCCGAACCACCGATTCAGACGATATTTAAAAAGCTTGGGAGATAGGCGAAAACCCAGGTCTCTTTTGTTCATAAAATACCTTTTTGGTTAGTGTGAATATGTCATATTAAATATGACCTTGCTGCTTGAACCATTCAATTGTACTATTAATGCCTTGTTTAAGTGATATAGATTGTGAATATCCCAAATCTTTTTTTGCACGCGAGATATCAAATGTGCGATCTCTGATTGTAGAACTTATATTCCTATATGTAACAATCGGCTCTTTTCCCATTAAGTTATACCCTGTCTCAATGAGCTTAGCACCTAAAAGAGCTATTGGAGCCGGAACATACGGGTATGGTGCTTTGATACCAAGTGCTTCTATTACATGGGTGCGCACCTCGTCGAGAGGATAAGAGCAATCAGATGCTATAATATATGTCTCCCCGATCATTGCTTTTTGCATTGTTAAAACAGTTGCCTCAATGACATCGTTAACATGAACTATCGGCGTCAAGTTTTTTCCAAGCCCAATCTTTGGAAAACGACCCTTTTTCATAAGACAACAGAATTTATGGAACTCGCCAAGTCCTCCCGGACCATATACCATGCAGGGGCGTAAGATAACAGAAGGAAAATTTTGCTCATGATATGCTGCATTAACGATTTGTTCGCTGCGGAATTTGCTTTTTTGATATGGAGTCAGCGGGTTTGGTACAGACTGTTCATTCAATACAGGTTTATTAATAACCCCCATTGCGGCTGTGCTGCTAAAATGAATAAACATTTTCAGACTTTGCAACTGTTTTGCAATATCGATTAGATTTAACGTACCTTTTTCATTCGTCTCAATAAACTTATCATAGGCTTCTTGTGATGTTGCGGAAACATGCCCTTCTGCTGCTAAATGAATAATGCACTCTGCGTTTTCCGGTATAATTTTGAGCGTTTCGGGTTTTGTTATATCGCCTTTTATGTAATGAACACCATCATTAAATAAACTTTCAGCCTTGTCTATATCACGGCAAAGGACAGATACATTATGCCCATCATCGAGCAGACGCGGAACCAAATGACTGCCTATAAACCCTGTTGCGCCTGTTACGAGTATATTCACTGTTGGTTCTCCTTGTTTTAGTACAGTTTTTCTACTATCTCCACAAGCCTGTCCCAGGAGAATCTATGGGACTCTGCTTTGATGTTTTCTTCCCACTGCCCGGCATTGTTTTCCCCGAAGAACTTGATTATTGCGGATGAAAGTTGTTTGTGGTCTTTTGGGGGGATAATGTAACCTGTTTTTCCCTCAGAAACGACCTCGGGCAGCCCTCCAACGTTCGTGACAATCACGGGTTTATTAAAGCCAAATGAAATCTGTGCAACTGCGCTTTGGGTTGCGGATTCGTATGGCAACACCACCAGATCGCTTGCTGAAAAGTAGTTTTCTACTTCGCTGTCAGGTACATAATCGCTGACGAGTTTTATGCTATCTTTACATCCTGTTTGCTCTATTCGTTGTATGTAGCCTTCTTTTTCACGCTCAAGGATATCTCCAACTACCAAAAGCATGCAATCGGGCAGCGCTTCAATCACTTTTGGCATTGCGTCTATAAGATATTTAAGTCCTTTATATTCACGGACAAATCCAAAGAATAACAGTACTTTTGCATCTTTGTTTAATTTAAGCTTAAGGCGCGCCTGTTCCCGGCTGACGCCGGTAAAATCGAAAGCATTGTAAGTCGGAAGGACTGTTCTGATGAACCTTGCGTCCGGAATGAGTTTTATCAGGTCTTCCTCGTCTGATTTTGACTGTACTACGAAAGCGTTGCCTTTTCGCAGTGTCATTTTTGCAAGCAACTTCTGCATGGGAAATTTTTCATGCGGAAGTACATTATGGCATAAAAAAATTATCTTGCATTTTTTCTTTATTTTGCCTAATATGCAGCGATAAGATGGTGCGAAAAACGGATGCCACCATTGGACGATGACTAAATCCGGTTTAAATTTTTTTATATAGTTAGCTGTCCGCAAGTACGAGACAGGGTTTATTGTGTTTAGCAGGTACTGGGTATCTTCGATTTTAAAGGAGGTGTTTTCATAGTCTTTTTGTGTATTACGGGGATAGAGGATTTTTGGATATTGCAATTTATATGAAACCGTTGTTACGTTATGTTTTTTTGAAAGCGCCTGCACCATCAGGGCTGTATAATGAGCGATACCGCCCCGGTACGGGTAGACCGGGCCAATCATAACTATATCCATATGAATGACCATGCCTTTCTCTATTATGTATATCTGTTAAAATATCCCAGTGAATATCCGGCACGTCTGCCCTGAACAGAGAGTCCCTGGTCAGCCGGTCTCATAAATCGCGTCAGCACTATGTTTGAAGCTTCAAATACGCAGTTGACATTTTGGAGCGGCAAAAAAACAGTCGTTCTAAAATCTGTGGTCAGTTCATGCCAAAAGTAATGTAACTGGGCATCCAAACATCCGATATTAAACGGCATACCTCGCTCTGCGTGAAAATCCCATATGAAGTCATGCAAAGCGGCTTTTCTGCTCCAAAATGTCCATTGGCTTAATCCATACCCAACCCCATCTTGAAAAGCGGCTCTTGTTATGGCACCGCTATTGATTGCATTAGTGTACCATTCATCCATTAGGAGATTAATATGCGCCGGACGCTCATCTAACCCGGGCATACCATGGTTGTCTCGTATTACATGCCAGCGAGCCCGTTCGACAATAGTCGGTCTCATATTACTTTCTGAAAATAAATTACCCATAATGCCCGCAGCAGCAAACGTATTCAAACCCCTGTTTCTGAAGAAATTCCAGATTAGTTGATCATTGGCGGTTGTCGATGCCGGACCTCCGATTAAAGCACCATTAAATACGGAGCCATGAGTAAAGCCGGATGCCGGAGGTTGTGGTAAACCGGGTAATTCCAAAACATATCTATGCAAAACAACAATTGCTTCCGCCCGTGTTGCGCGGTCTCCCGGATTTACTCTGCCTTGATCATTGCCCCTGATAATGTCGGCGTTTGCCGCCCAGCGCATTCCTTCCAGAGCCCATCCGGAAACATTTTGTCTGTCATCAAAATTATTGAGTGCTGTATAAGGTGCTGATATGTTTCTATTATGATACCCTGCAAGCCTGAATAATATGACTGCCATTTCTTCTCTTGTTATGTTCCTGTCAGGAGCGAAAAGACCATCCCCAATTCCGGTTACGAGCTGATTTGAAAAAGCCCAGTTTACAGCATTGAAAAAATATTGCTCCGAATTTGCCACATCGTTAAACCGGATTGTATTGCTTACGGGAGGGGTTCCTTCTATGCGATGTAAGAACGTGACAAACTCACCGCGCGTTACATTACGGTGCGGAGAAAATGTTCTTGGGGATGTTCCTGTAGTTATATTGCCATTATATGCCCAGGCAATCGCATCATGAAACCACGAATCCTGCGGCACATCAGTAAACGGCGTCGATGCAGCGGCTGTAGCAGCTGCAGCGGGTGCAACGGGTATGCTAAAACCAAGCAAAAGAATAGTTGCAAGAAATAAACATATAAGCCTGACAAGTTTTTGTTTCATATATTCATCCCATCCAATCGTCTGCGTTACGATGCTATAATACCACAAAAGACTAAAAAAGTCCACCAATCACCGCTTCATTAAAATATAGTCCAATATAACACCTTCTTCATTCGACAAAAATATAATTTCGCCATGTCTGGGGTTGAAATTAAGCGCAATCATAAATAATGCATCAAGGGATGTAGAACTTCGCCCGACAAATCTCATAGAACTACCCGGCCGTATATTTAATGCCGGAAACTGCCATTTCTTCAGATTGTTAACATTATCGCTAAGGAATAAGCCCCGTGTGTTTTGTACGGTATCTGTCGGGTTGTGCATATCAAAGCCGAACAACTCACCGTCGTCGAAAGTGTCTATGAAGAGCAGAGGCGGTATTTCTAACTGTGTCACAGCTTGTACATGCACAATCCCGTCACTGTTTGCATACTGCGATGAAATCCGCAAATCTTCATCATATCGAACTTCACCGTTAATAAGCCAATAAACAAAGACATGATGTTTTGGTATAATTGGGGTAACAGGGACACTGTTTTCAATAAAGTAAACACCTTCGTTGCCATTTAGAGTGTTGATTTTGACTGATCCGTCAGATATTATGCGATAGGTCTCCGTATACCCGAACAAATCGCGCAGCTCATCCATAATGTAATTTGGGCGCAGTTTTGCAAAATACAGAATCGCTTCCCTACGCTCCAACATCTCATTAATATTTAAGTCGAAGAATGAATAATGCTCTGTTAGTTCTTGGAATCCCATGCTATTAAATTCATATATAACCCTTTCCACATTATCTATGCCAAAATGCTCAAAAGCTAAATCAGAAATATAGTTGGCAAACGTTTCGGCATATTCCGGGCGTTGCAGGAGGGCTGCAAATATCGGGCTGCGACCATCAAGCAGTCGGTTGATAGTCATTGCTTCAGGAATGTTCTGACCGTCAAAATTAAGCGTACGATCAAGATCCCACATTACGAACCGCCAGCGCCCGTCCAGTTCGGGGGCAAGGTTACTTTCATCTTGAGGACCGGTGTATCTCCATATCCCGATATTGTACCGGGGCCAATCAGAATTGCCAATGTAGGATTGGATGGCATAGTAGAAAAGTAAATGCTCTATGTCGAAAAAATCACGCACAGCTTGTACTGTATCATCGGTAAAACCTTGGTCGGCATATTCCAACAAACGAGCAAAATTATATTGGACGCTCTCATCATTGGTAAAAACAATCGAACAACCACCATCTGCAAATTGAAAGCTGCGTCGTGGCGCATCAAAAAGATCCTCTAAATATTGTTCGTCGATTCGAACATTTAAGGTGTAATATCCATGATATACTCCGTTGATAAAAACCGTTGCCACGCCGGTTGGAGAAACTGTCGGAAATCCGGCTTCTAATGCAATTATGGAAGCCAACGGTGTCCGAAGCCTTGCTCTCAGGAAATCATTGCCGTCATTTCTTAAAATCAAGGTATTATACGATACAATTGGCTTGTCAAACGATCTGAAATCCGTATGGTTTTCAAAAAATTCATGATGAAACTTTCCTATACCGGGTTCGTACCCCCGTCTGGCCATCAAGCGAAGTGATTTTTGCCAAAATACTCGTGTTGCTCCTCCATGTACCCGTATCCCGGCATTTTGAGCAATGACCCGTCCCCCGTTTTGGGTAAAAACCTCAACGTGAACCGGACGTTCTCCTGCTCTTCCTTTCACCCGGTAATTACTGGGCCAAGACTGAGTTCCCAGTTCCGTATCAGGGTTTGCATCCAGCCATTCGTCGCGAATTCTGCCGGGAACTAAAATCCCGGTATCGTAGTCATATAAGTTGTTTCCGTCAGTGGAAATAGAAAACACATAGGTTGAAAAACGCTCATCAACTCCGGTTCCGATAAAAAAGGTCTGAGTATTCACGCGGCTTTCTTCAATGCTATTTATTGCAATTGATTTTAATACGATTACTTGTACTGTTTCGTCAGCTTCCAAAACTATCGGCTCTATGAACTTATTGCTGTTTGATGTTGGAGTTGAACCGTCGGTGGTGTAGTATATTGCCGCATTCGGGTCGCTGGCATAGATTGATACTGATATGGTTTCGGTGTGAAAAAAACCGGCGTTGGAAAAGTTTACCGTCAACTCTGCTTCATCGGTATATTGCGCATGATATAAATCATATGCCAACCCCGGAGGCAGAACATTGAATTTCGGGATGTAATCAGGCAGTACAGGGAATTCAAGTCTAAACAAAAAGCCTAAAGTACCAATGACCAATAAGGCAAGAATAATTATTTTTCGCATATAAGTTCAACCTCTATGTATAGTCACCATTGTATTCAACCAATACTGCACTTGAAATAAATTCTGCGGACGTAAATGGTGTCAATAACTCCGTATTGTTACGCTTAACATATACCTCAAGAGTAAGCTCAACTTCACCGTTTGAGAAAGTCTTGTTTTTCAATTTATACCGTAAATCCTTAAGCATCGGAGAGACACTTGAGTCCTTATCAGATGGGTATCGCAACACTAATAAAAAGCTCTTTTTTTCCCGCCGGATGTATGTTAGTGCTGTATAAACCAACAGCAGTGCTACTGTTCCGACAATCGCCACCAGATAAAGCCTCGCTCCTGATGCTAAACCGGCGGCAATCCCTATAAACAGGAAACCTACATCAAGGGGTTCCTTTATTGCTGTACGGAAGCGGACAATAGAAAGCGCTCCAACCATACCAAGGGATAATACTAGATTAGCCCCGATTGTGACAATGATGAACGAGGTGGCTCCGGTAACAAGCACAACAAGTATACCGAAGTTTTCGCTGTATAGCATACCCCTGTAAAAAAACTTATACACTAAGTAAATAAGCATACCGCAGCTTACCGCTACAACCATTGTGGTCGCCAGCGCTCTGAAAGACAGATGCTCATATTGCGAGATAATCCCAATTAAACCCCTTAGTTCTTCAATCATATTAAAGTCCATTCCTTTCGTTTTATACCAAGCACAAAAAGATCATGAAAAAGGAATGGTCTTTTCGTGCATCTATTTCGGTTTCCGCCAAAGGCGGAGAGAAATTGGCACATTTTTTGTATAGTGTGATTTATCACGCTATATCGCCCTTCCTTGCAAAGCCATCTTTGCCATAATAAATTTTGATATTGACAATTGCTGTGTAAATGGTATGCCTGTTAGCAGATCTGTGATAACGGAAGGTAAAAAACGGTCGTTCTTCACCTCTAGTATTACATTGTTATAGGGCAAAATAGAAACGGAGTGCGTCTTAACGCCGGTGCTTGCTGATAAATCAGAATCAAACGTTATACGCACATTTCCTGCCTGATATGTATATGCTTGCCGCTGATAGTTAATCATAGCGACAGGACGCATACCTTTAGTGGTAAAGATAGTATAAAACTTGTCAAAAACGTCCCCTTTGCCACTGCTTTCCCTCATAAAATGATATTCCTTACGGCACATCATTTCAAACTGTTCCAACGTGACAGGTGCGCTGTCTTTGTATATATACGCGTCAAATTTATGTTTTCGCTCTAAGCGTAGAAAATCCAAACATCCGTTGTAAAACCTGACGCGAAACTTGTCCCGCTCTACAACGCCATTTCGTTTTTCATAAAATGATGTATTGTAATAATCGTCAAAATACAAACTGCTGATATTGTATAACCCATCGGGGTTGGAAGCATCAGGTTGTAATATCTTGGACACCCTTTGTGAAAGCACATAGGCGGCATCTTTGTCAAGCAGGTACTTCCTCTCGAAACGATATCTTTCGGCAGTAGGTTTCACTGAATATATTTCTCCCCTATTTAAAAAAGTTCTTCTCCACCGGATATCTAACTTAGACCATAACTAGAGTTATCTTAACATAAAAGACTATAATTGTCCATGTTCACTGTCCATCTTCCTCACTCTATACTGCACATCCTCAAGTATTTTGCGGTTTGCTGAAATGATATCAGCTTGAAGCCCCGCAACAATAAACTGCACGCCAATCATTATCAGCATCGCGGCAAGTATAAGAGATTGGATATTGCCGTCGCCCAGCCCCTGTATATAAAGTACAAGCCAACGAATAACAAATGCCAGACCTACAGAAGATACCAATCCCCCAAGTATAATGAAAAACTTCAGCGGCTTGTACATCATGGATGAGCGTATAATAACGACGGCGGATCGTCTCATGTACGTTGCCATGCTCTTGAACAAACGAGATTTTCGTAAATCAGGATTTGTCCTAATTGGCACACTTGTCATCGGTATGCGATTGAGTCCCGCTTGGATTATCGTTTCGAGTGTATATGTGTAAGAGTTTATTACATTTAACCTTAGTGCCGCTTCACGTGAATATGCCCTAAACCCGCTCGGCGCGTCCGGTATGTCTGTACCTGATGCCACTCTTACGACAAACGAGCCAAATCTTTGCATCCGCTTTTTCATCTTTGAAAAATGCTCCGTGCCGTCAATCGGGCGTTCACCAATAACGATCTCTGCCTTCTCATCGAGTATCGGACGCACTAGTTTTTCAATGTCTGCTCCATAATATTGATTATCCGCATCGGTATTTACAATAATGTCGGCACCAAGCCTCAAACACGCATCAATTCCTGCTGCAAACGCATTAGCAAGCCCTCTATTGGATTTAAAACTCACAACATGATGAATGCCTGCCTCATGCGCAACCTCAACTGTACGGTCACTGCTCCCATCGTTGATAACAAGATATTCTATTACATCAACACCGTCAATGTGCCGTGGTAAATCCGCAATTGTAACAGGAAGCGTTACTTCCTCATTATAGCATGGGATTTGAATTATCAGCTTCACTTAATACCTCCTGAAGGGTTTATTCAGAGTCCGGTAATATTAGTGCAATGTCCGGCACTCTCACTTTCATGCCTTCTGCGGAAAGCACCCGGATTTCAAAGTCCGGTAATGGTTCATCAGTTTCTACATTAAGGACGATAGTAAGTACCCCATCCTCAAAGTCCTCTAAAGAATAATACCGGCGATCAATAATAACAGTTGACATAAAATGGGCTAACTCAACATAACCTATGTTATCAGGTGCTTCGTCTTGATTTAACAACTCCAGTTGTACAGAGAATGTGTATGAGCCGGGGTCCAACAATGCTTTCGGTCCGTATACCAGAAATCCTAAGACTCCATCGGACGTTATTGAGTTTCCGCGGATATCACCATTTTGTGAGCTAAAAAGAGATATCGGAAGCGTAACAGGATTTTCTCCGGTTGAATAATCATGAATCTGTGCCACTCCGCTTTCCACTATACTTGCGTTAACACTTATCCCATGTCTTATTATTGTATTAAATAAAAGATAAGAACATGAAAACAGTATATCATCATTTGATAGTTCAGGGAACTCCGAAACGACATTAATTCTTGTATTAGGAAGTGCCATTTGTATTCTCGGAAGAATTATAGGATCACCGGTGAAGTAATAAATCTCTTCATATTCTTTGAACTCCGTAAAACTGTTAAGCGTGATGTTATCATTATATTTCAACACATCTCTTGAAATAAAACGATAGCCGGCATGAATACTAAAGATTATCATAATTGCCATTACAATGGACAGCAGCATTTGCTTGTACTTTGTAAACATGCTCATAAAAACTAATAAGGAGACATTTATTGCAAAGAAACTGCTTACATAAACCGACCCGAAAACAATAAAGTTTATAACATTAAAATGCATAAACCATGATTGCGATAAAAACCGTTCTATGTAAGAGTTCAGAAAAACTGCAAGACACGAGAAGATAATCACAGAAAATATACCGATAACATATGGCTTTAGCTTACTGTAGATAATTGATGAAATCGCATAAAGCGAAATAGGTATCAACATTATTGAGTTATACCTGCCGTACATAATCGTGTCGGCACGTGTCATAACACCCGTTCCTGAGTGCATAAAGAAAAGCGCGCTTATAGTTAAGGTCGCAATAAAACCCAGAAAAACGAAAAGAGCCGTGAAGTCATAGCCGGTGCATGATTTTTCCTTTATAAGCCTCCTAATACTTAATATATTTTCCCTCAATATAACAAGCACGCCTACATAGACCAGTAAAAACGAGGCAAATCCCATGTACCACATTTGACCGAAAAGAACCCGGATAAAGCCGCCAAATCCCCGCCGGGTAAACAATTCTGCGAGACGGCCGGAGGTTGCAGCAATGTCGTTAACATCGTCGCTCCCAAAAAGACCTGTGTCTGTATATAACCATATGCTTGCCTGGTTGTATTGTTTAATTAACTCAGACAGGACAATAGAGACTAATAAAACTGCAAAGAATGATAAAAGATACTTTTTTGATGTCTTATTAAAGAACACTATCAGTAATAATACGAGGACTCCCGACATTAAAACACCCAAAAAACGCATATGTGCGGCATACCCGTAAGCCAGTATAAACGCAAGCAGCATTACGATTTTGTGTGTTGCGCCTGTCTTTAGAATTTTCACAAAGAGTGCCGTTGATAACAATCCTAAGACCATTAATAAGATTTCCGATATACCGAGATTTGAGTACGCAACGACACATCCCTGCAGCGTTAACATTACTGCAATCAGTATAGATACTTTATTTTCCCAAAAGCTTTTTAGCCCCCAATGCTTTAGCAGATAGTACACAAGAGGTACCATGGATGACGCAAGAAGGGCGTTTATAACAAGTGAAGCACGATATACCATAAGCATATCATCACCGAAAATCCAAAAGAGAGGCAGGATAAAAATGAGCGGATATCCGAATTGATAGTAAAATATATATGAAGTAACGTTGCTCCAATCAAAGCCGGCAAAAAACGCGGCAATGCTATACTGCGAAAACTCATCCGTCGTGAGATAAATCGATTCGCGTTGCGGTATATGCCATGCACATATAATGAACACAAACAACGCAATAAGAAACACATAAAATCGGTCGTGTTTAATAATGCTTATTATATCCGGCTTTTTTATCCTTAATATGTCCACGAATACCTCTCTACTTGCAAGCAATAAAATTCTCTATGTATTCTAAAAACAGCTTGCTCGTTTTCTCGTATGAAAAATCCATAAGCCGCTTACGTTGACCTTCTATAACCGAGTTGCGAAGATTTTCGTCTGTTACAAGCTTATCAATAATGCCTGCCGTTACCAGCGGGTCTTTTTCGTATAATAAAACTCCTGAGCCTGCCAGTGTTTCGGGGATAGCTGAACTTGCGTAAGCCACAATCGGCACATCAAAGTACATTGCCTCTACAAGCGGCACACAGAAGCCTTCATGCTCGCTCATACATAAAAAAACATCTGCAATTTTATAGTATGCAAGAATTTCGTCAAACGGTACTTTTTCCGTGAATATCACATTTTCTATGCCAAGCAAACTGATATACTCATCCAGTTGCTCTCTATATGATTCCATACCTTCGCTGCTGCCGACTATAAATAATCTTGCATTTGGGTTATGGTTCTTTACATAGCATGAAAACGCAGCTATGACATCTTCTTGTTTTTTGTTTGGCACAACACGCCCTAAAAAAAATATATTTACATTATTATCGTTGTATTTATCGATAATTGTCCGGCTTGGAGGCTTTTCATAGTCTCCGAATGGTATTAATATCGGGCGTACATCAATTTGACACGTAAAGCCGTTATTAATAAGGTCATCACGATTAAATGACGAAACTGCAATACAGTAATCGAATGTACCGGCAAGCTTTTTTAGTTCCTCGCGGATGTCCTTACATGAAGTAAATAAACTAAAACTATGATCTAAAAAGAACTCATGAGGTGTCACATTGTGGTATATCGCTACCTTGCGGCATTTCATTTGCTTGATTTTTTGAATCACCGGGGTATTTATACAAAGATGATAGATTAATACATCATCTTTATTAAGCCCGGGCAGCGGGAGCGCAGAGAAGATTGTATGATTTTCAGCAACTCGCGGATCAATGACTTCCGCATAGATTGCAGTTTCATATCCGGCGCAATTAAGCAAATCGTTAAGGGCCAGTACATCATTGCCGATAGCGTCTCCGAAGCTTATATTTGACACCATTTGAATAACTCTCATTTTGCAGTCCTCTCATCCGGTTCATCATGCAGCATACTGCTCAAGCTTTCATTCTCTTTTTCAAGAAACTCAATTCTATCTCTCATCCGATTTATATCAAAGTACAGGTCTGCCACAGAATCCGCAACAAGCCTGTTAACTTCATTTTGCTGAGCAACAATCGGTTCAACATAGAAGCTCACAAGCTTGCGAATAATTCTTTTTACAGGTAAGGTAATTAAACCAAGTATACCTTTGCTCGTTGTCCGCAAATCCCAGTATGCGGATACACCTTCATGTTCCTTTAGTATAAAAATGTTCTCTAAAAGCTTATCAGAACGTTTAACCGTTCCGAATAACATTTCTTCCTGAACATCCGAAAAAGTTATGTCATCATACGTATACCCTTTGTCCAAAATATCCTGCTTGACCCCGTCAATTAGGCTTTTTGCATCTATCCCCGCTCTACCGCACATAATCATCCTCATACCGCATAATATCATCTTCACCCAGGTACTGCCCGTTTTGTACTTCTATAACCTCTAAAATCAGATTCCCCGAATTAATCAGCCTGTGCTTCTCGCCCGACCTGATGTAAATACTTTCGCCGGACCGGACTATATTGTCAACATCATCGATTATCACATTCGCAGTGCCGTTTACTACTATCCAGTGTTCATTTCTGTGATAATGCATTTGATAGCTCAGACGCTGACCCGGGAATACTGTCAGGCGCTTAACTTTATAGAAATCATTCTCTTCCAGAATCGTGTACGACCCCCATGGCTTGTACACGGTCAGATGGTAGTCAGCACGTACATCCTTGCGCGCTTTCAGAACATCCACAACATCCTTAACCATCGGCGACCGGTCACGTTTACACACCAACAGTGCGTCCTTTTGATCCACAACGACGATATCGGATACTCCTACCATGGCAACGGCTTTATCACCCTCGGAATATACTAAATTGTTACTGCTGTCGAGCATTATCTCATCGTTAAAATAAACATTGCCGTTATCATCTTTTTTTGTATGATATCTGTCATATAATGTAGTAAAATTGCCTAAATCATTCCACTCCATAACCATGGGTGCCCCATATACAACACCCATTTTCTCAATCAATCCGTAATCTACCGATATTTTCGGTGTTTTCCTGAATTTTGCTTCAACACCTGCCTCTTGAAACGCTTTATATACCTCCGGATTGTACTTCTTGACTGCGTCGTTGAATTGTTTTGAATGAAACATAAAAATGCCGCTGTTCCAGAGATACCCGTCCTGAACATACCGGCAGGCTGTTTCATAATCCGGTTTTTCCTTAAACTCAGCCACTACAAAGCCGCCTTCAACAGGGTCACCCGGTTTTATATACCCAAACCCTGTTTCCGGACTTGTCGGGGTAATTCCAAAACAAACAAACCCTTTCGCTGCAAGTGGTACTGCACCGAGAATAATGTTCGCAAGTGTCTGCGGATAATCAATAACATGATCCGATGCAAATACAGCGCAAATATCCTCACCCTTTTCTCTGATGGCTTGAACTGCGTACATAATGGCAGGCAAAGTATTCTTTGCTTCCGGCTCCAACAATATCTGCGCCATTGCAATACTCTTACCCATCTCTTCAATCTGTCCTTGCACCAGATGCAGATAATCCTTGCTTGTGACAAGATATATATCCTCCATGCTGCCCATTAATAAGCAGCGTTCAATTGTCATTTGGAATATTGATTTATCCATCCCCGAAAGCTTCAAAAACTGCTTAGGAAAATGCGTCCTGCTAAGCGGCCACAACCGCGTCCCGCTGCCCCCGGCCATAATAATCATCTTCATGAAATCAAATCTCCAATTCTTTTAGAAAGCCATCCTTTAGTATTTCAAGAGACACTTTCGCTGTTTCATATGACTTCGCATGTACCCCGAAGTAAAGCTTCAACTTTGGTTCTGTTCCGCTCGGGCGGATAGCGGCCCATGCTGTATTATACAATGTTTCTCTGTCTCCTGTAAAGTGCAGCTTTAATACATCAGCAGTTGGTAATCCATTAATTCCCGGCAAGTAGTCCTCCACCTTTTTCAACCCTTCGATTGAAACACTGCTACGCAGTCTGCTCAGAATTTCTTTCTGCTTATCTTGCGAAATGTTTACACTGTGTAGAACCTCTAAGCAATATCCGTGCTTCTCACATAATTCTACCCACCTATCAAGCAACGTCATACCTTTTACATCATAGAACTCTGCCATTTTCACAATCAGTGCTGACGCTATGACAGCATCTTTATCTTTTGCGCCATCACCGGCAAGATATCCATAGCTTTCTTCATATCCGAAGAAGAACTGCTTATCCTCAGGCAGATTTATAATATACTCACCAATATACTTAAACCCCGTTAACAGACGCACAAAATCTAATCCATAGTCCTTCGCTACTAATTCCCCAAGCAAACCGGACACAATTGTAGAAATCACCACGCCACCGGATGTGGCGTTGTCTCCTTTTGACACGTCTCTTGTTTGTGCAAGATAGTCAATCAACAGTGCACCAATTTGATTGCCGTTTAACAGTTCGAAGCCATCCTCCGTTTTAATCATCACACCAACACGGTCGCAATCCGGGTCGGTCGCAAGTATCAGCTTCGCATCTATCTCTTTTGCTTTTTCAATCGCTTTTTCATATACAACAGGCTCTTCCGGATTTGGCGTTTTCAAGCCCCCAAACGCTCCATCCGGATTTTGTTGGATACAAACAGGAGAAAAGCCCAGCCTTTCCAATACCGCAGGAACAGCATTCGCCCCCGCACCATGAAGCGCAGAATATATGAGGGGGTAGGGGTTAGAGGTCAGGATGCCTGTCACACCTATGCTCGTCATTGCGGCCTCCGCGCCTTTGGGTTGCGTAAGTGCCCAAAAATACCCGCAATCCCCTGGGTTATTAGCATTACTTATGAGATTGCGGGTCGAGCCCGCAATGACGAAAGAAACAATTTGGTCTATATATGCTTCTGCAACCTCATCATCAAAGTTCTTAATATCTTTTCGCACCAACGGCACACCGGCAGCATCATCCTCACCAATCGAGTTAATCGAATCTGTTATCCTCATCGCTAAACGATCGGTCACCTGCACACCATGCTCATCATAAACTTTATACCCGTTATACTCCTGCGGATTATGACTCGCAGTTATGCAAACACCCCAACCCAGCTTTAAATACCGTATCGCAAAACTCAAAGCCGGCGTCGGCATCGGCTTATCAAATACATATACCCCAATCCCGAACGCCGAAAATGTATCACATGCAACCTGCGCAAATACATCAGAATTATAACGGGTATCATACGCAATACCGACATTCTTTGGAGCATCACTTGACAATACCACTTTCGCAAGCCCTTGAGTAACCCGCTGTATAACCATATTATTTATATTACCGGGTTCATCACCCATTATTCCACGTAATCCCCCGGTACCAAACCTTATATTTTCCATTTATTGCCTTTCCATGCCCCCTTCCGCGGAAGGGGGTGGCTCCGCAGAGCCGGGGGTTGTCTTCAGTGTGCCTCTATCAGCAGCGGGTATTTTCGGGCACTTACGGAATCCAAAGGGTGTTCTCTCTCCACTCATCAAGAACATCCCCCAGCGTCTCTTTAAGCACTATCTCCGGCTTCCACCCTGTACACCGGGCAAGCTTCGTAACATCGGCCCTTATCTCCGGCGTATCAGACGGTCTCATCCTCGCAGAATCTTGTTCCACAGCAATTTTCGCTTTTGATAACCCTATCAACCTCTCCAATATCTCACCGATACTAACAGCATTACCGCTTCCGACATTATATACCTCGCCGCTTATACCCATATCCGCCAACAATCTATACGCTCTGACAACATCCCGAACATCTGTGAAATCACGCCTTGCCTCGAGATTGCCGACCCGAATCACACCTTCATTACCCTTCGCTTCTATTTCCGCAATCTGCTTGCAAAAACCCGGCACAACAAATGTATCTGTCTGCCCTGTCCCGATATGGTTAAACGCCCGGACGATAACAATCTCCAGCCCGTATGCTCTCGCATAAACCTGTCCCAGTTTGCCCTGGGATATTTTTGTTACTGCATAAACATTCCCCGGACGAAGAGGCGTCTCTTCATTGATTGGCAACTCTTCCGGTAATACATATCCATACTCATCACCTGAACCGATAAGCACTACTCTCGAAGGCTTCTCCATCTCCCGCACAGCCTCCAGCAGATTAACAGCACCCTTAACATTAATGTCAACCGTCAATGAAGGCTGCTTCCACGAAACTGCAACAGAACTCTGCGCTGCCAAATGAAATATACAGTCAGGGTTTGTCTTTTTTAGTATGCCCTTGATAGCAGCAGCATCAAGAACATCAAGTCCGTAAACCGGGATATCAAGATTCGCCGCTTCAGTAGGCAACCTTGTACCCTGCACTTCCCACCCGGAATCTATCAGTTCATTCACCAGATGTCTGCCAACAAACCCGGCAACACCTATGATTAAAGCTTTCATAAAACCTTACTCACCTGCCGCAAGCTTAAAATCGTTCTCCACCATTCGCTTTACCATCTCATCAAACGAAATCTCACGCTTCCAGCCCAGCACACGCTCCGCTTTAGCAGGACTGCCCAGTAGCAACTCGACTTCCGCAGGGCGGTAAAACTTCGGATTTACCCGCACAACGGTTTTACCCGACCGCTCATCAATACCGGTTTCATCCGCTCCCGACCCTTGCCATTTAATGTTCATATCTATATGTGCAAATGCCGCCTCAACAAACTCACGTATCGAGCGGGTTTCTCCTGTCGCTATAACAAAGTCATCCGCTTCGGATTGCTGCAGCATAAGCCACATTGCCTTGACATAGTCCTTGGCGTGACCCCAGTCGCGTTTTGCATCCATGTTGCCGAGTTCAACGCAGTCTTGCTTACCAAGCTTTATACGTGCGACTGCGTCTGTTATCTTGCGTGTCACAAACTCCTTGCCGCGACGCTCACCCTCATGGTTAAACAAAATTCCCGAGCAAGCATACATACCAAAACTTTCACGGTAATTCTTTGTAATCCAATGACCGTAAAGCTTAGCAACACCATATGGACTACGCGGATAGAACGGTGTTTTTTCGGTTTGAGGTGTTTCCTGTACTAACCCGAACATTTCCGATGTAGATGCCTGATAAAACCTGCTTTCCGGTTTTATTGTCCGTATTGCTTCAAGCAAATATGTAACACCTACTGCATCTATGTGTGTAGTGGCAATGGGTTGATCCCAACTGGTAGCAACAAAGCTTTGAGCAGCCAGATTGTAGACCTCATCCGCCTGAGATATTTTCATCGCTCTTATCAACGATGCCATATCTGTCATATCAGCATAAATCAGATTAACCTTATCTTTGAGATGCGATATATTACCGTAATCAACCACACTTTTCCTGCGCCAAATGCCGTGCACCTCATATCCCTTCTCAAGCAAAAGATCCGCAAGATACGAGCCGTCCTGCCCGGTAATTCCTGTAATAAGTGCTTTTTTCAAACCTATCCCTCCCCGCATATTGTATCCCACTATACCATAAATAAATTTATCATTCAAACTTCAACAAATCCTCTGCCTCACTTCATTTCGGTTTGCGCTTCAATAGCTTGGCAAGTCCGGGAAATCTATTCCTGATAAACGTTTTTATCGAAAATATTAACAGCTTGAAAAGCCCCTTTTCATCGGTTATCTGTCTGTACGCAAGACCCAGTTCCACAATATGATCGTGTTGTTTTTTATTCTCTTCCTTTAATGTTTTTATTAGCGGCTCAGCGTTAATAAGATTTGCATCAACCATACTAAACAAATTTGAACGCCTGATGAGCCTGTCTTTGTCAGTTTTTTTTCTAAGTATCTCCTCAAAGAACGATTCAAGTTCTATAGCGACTCTATCCCACGAATCATAATATTCTGCACAAACAGGCTCAATGGAAAAATCCATGTTCTCAATAATATCACCGATTTGTGCAAAATTGTCGAACAACAGGAAGTTGTCCTTAAACTCTTTGAAATGTTCCATCAGCTCTCTGTTTAGAGAATTATTATTTAGAATAATACGTTTCTTGTTTTTAAGGCTTATAACGGTTGGCAACCCGAACCCTTCGTACAAGCTCGGGAATATAACGGCTGTGCTTTTTGCATATAAAAAACTTAGAAAATCTTCATCGAGATTGCCGCTTTTATAGTTGTATATGTTCGGTGCGACAACCCCGTAATCTCCATACCCGATAATGACGAAATTTTGATGCAGCTTTGAGATGACTTCAACAGTTTCTTTTATTGACTTATGCTTGTAAGAGTTGCCAACCACAATGAAATACTCTTCAAACGGTAAATCATATGTATTTTTATCCTCATTGAATCCGGTTGCGGGATAAATAACTATAAGCTTTTTATCCGGTAGATCAAGGTTGTTTGCATAACATGCTTTGAAGTCATTTTTTGTAAAATTGCTAATAAAGACTATGCCGTCACTTATGTAAATTCCCGTCTCTACATTATTGCTGACATCATCAGCGACATGCTCGTCTATCCTTACCATCATAATGTCATACAATGTTTGAACAACCTTTAGGCAATGCTTGCTCATTGTCCGCATAGGTTCAAAAAACATTAGCTGATTAGGTGCAAATCCCAGGTGAAATGTACCTTCCAGCGTTTCAGGAAAGAATATATTGTCATATTTACCGCAGAGGTCAAAATACTCCTCCGCTTCATGATTGGTATACAAGCAAATATCATATTTATCTTTAAACAGCCGGTAAAAAGCGTCAAAAATCGACAACTGATACTCAGAAGTTCCACAGTGCATAGCCGGCATTATTACACAGTCAAATAAAATCCTTTTTTTAGGATAATACTCATTATCAAGCACTTTCAAAAACTCAACACACGGATTGGCACCGTACTGTTCAAACCGCTTTATTTTATCTCCCCAATACTCATACCTCGATTTAAAGAGTTCTTTATCACCGTTAGACAGGGGGACAGGTTCACTGTCTTGCGAGTACAAAGAATGATAAGATACTACTGATGAGAACCCAAACTTGTTTACTCTACAATAAAAATCCATAAGAGCATATTGCAGACTTTCAAATGATGTATCAAGAAAGCCAAAAGCATTGATAACGCTTCTTTTTATCAGCACGCAACAAGCATTGCCCCTAACGGTCAAATCATACTCGGGTAAATACTCCCTCGCTGTTTTAATCAAGCTTTGGTTATTCTCAATCTCTTGTCCGTAGACTATTGCATGCTTTTCAGCCGCATATAGACAGGTAGTCATGCTTTTTATTATATCGCCATGTAAATAAACGCACTCAGATAACAGCAATATGTCAGCCGCTTTATCCGCCTCACTAACAAGCCTGTTATATTCAGCTAAATCAGTAGATTCTGAAGATACATTTAATGTTACTATCTGCACCATTTAACTACTCCCTCATCTTCCTCTCAACCGCTTGATAAACTGCTTGCAACGCCTATACCGCTTTTGCAAAAACGCAAAAGGTCCGGGGAACTTGCGTAGTCTTTCCACTAAGCTTTTCCTTATTGTGCCATATAGTGTCGGTTTTGCGCTTGATAAAATAAAACTTAAGGATGTTATCTCATTAAGCACGAACTTGTCAGTCATTACCCATGCTGAATAGTAACCCTCGTCTTGAGCAGCAAAACAATAAATCCTTTCAAACGCATGCCCGAATGTTCCATCCTCCGGTAATGGCTCGCTCTGAAAATCTTCGTATTTTAAATCATAATCAATAACTTTTTTGAGAGCTTTTGTTCTAAACCAAAACATGCCACCCGTCGGGAATATCGGGTCAAAACCGACATCTATCGGTACTTTGATGCCTAGTTTGTTTGCAAGTTCTACCGTGTTATGATAATTCCCTGTCCATAAGAATGACAATAGCTGTATATACGGCCCATGTATTATCGGGGGTGGAAAGAGCATTCCAAGTCTTGGATTCTTTTCAAACATCCCGATTATATTTTTAACATACTCCTTACTTGCGAGAGTGTTTTCCATGCATCGCCGTGCGAAATCACGTCCGACAGTCAGCGGTCTGACCTGGGGTGACTTTTTGTTATGAATCCAGCAGATATAGTCATACTCTGCCATGTATGGCTTTAGTGCCACCCATAAAGCACCTACATCCCTGCCCCGGCTGTTTTCCGGCAGCACTACTACTTCAAGCTTGTTTAATCCTGATTGACCTATTCGGTTAATTATGTGTGTTTTCAAATCCTCCGAGAGCGTTGTAATATACACATCCGCTATATCGGAAGCCGAGTTCACATAGCCGGCACAAAAATCAATTAAATCCTCATATGTTATATGGGCAAAAACTGCCACCTTAGCCTTACTTATATCTAATGTGTCATCCATTATCACCTTTTCAGGTAATATATAGTTAAGGTGGAGATTATCTTTGATGTGTCTAAAGCTTGCAGTGCGAAGGATATGTTCCCAAATCATGTCAACATCATAGCTTGTATTTTCGCAAATGTAGTCGAATGCTTTCCTCGTACTATTTCCGATGGTAAACGTAAGAGCCGTGCTATACCCTATAGTAAAGCATTTTCGCTTAATAAACGGGCATTTGTAATCACTCACCATTTCATATGGCATGAGGCTCATCAGGGAAATATCGTAAAATTCCGCAAGCTCTTTATCGGCATTGACAAAAACATCCCACTTATATCCCATGCCGGCAAAGTACCCGGTAAATTGAGATTCGACGTAAGAAACAGTTTGATTCCAAGATTTGAGTTCGGGGAGGCTGCTCCAGTAATTTTGAAACTCCCCGGATACAAGCATTTTGTTACATATAACGATAAAGTATGTTTGAATATGTTCAGGAAAAACTCCGCCTTTTGTTAGTCCGTCGGGGTTATGGAACCGTCCGTGTTTTGTCATTCCCCAAAAGTCAACATCCCTTGTATCCATCTCATCAAAGATTCTCTGAAACGGATAAAACGGACCGAACACAGTATCGTTCAGGAGAATCAACTCGTCATAGTCCCCAAGCTTGTCCCACCCGATATACTCCATCCCTGTCTTATATGCCCATGCGTCAAAGCCTTCATTCGCTCTGACCACGATATCTTCAGTAAGCCCCGCAAGCGACGCCCGTCCTTCATCACTAAGCAAACCGTTGCAAACTACAACAAGCTTGTCACAAACCTTAAGTAACTCTCGCAACATGTAAATTACATAGCTGTCAACTATGCCATCCTTATCATATATCACATATACAGCGGCTCTCTTAATGTCCATATATAAATATTTCCCTCGTCATTGCGAACCGTCCTAACCCCTCGTCATTGCGAACCGTCCGCAGACGGTGTGGCAATCCACAATTTCTCATTTTTTATTTCTCATTTGCCGACGCTTCACCTTCATCCTTGACACTCTCTACCATTGTATGCTGAGTCAGCTTCATCAAATTGTATTCAAGCTGCGATATCTTTGCCGAAAGTAAAAAGTTCTTTACAAGCACAATTGCAATGATACCCAGAAATACCAGGTTGGCGGGAGATTCAAATCCTATCAACCCGGACACGCTCATTACAAGCTGCGGGAAGACACTCATTACAAGAAACAAGGCTGAAAGTAAAAACCAAAACACCCCGTCCCTTATTTGAAATTTCGATTTCCTGATCTTCAGGACAACAGCCAAAAGCATCAATATGGAAGCAACAATTAGTAGAATTCTCAAATCTAAACTCACTTGGTGACTCCTTTCTTTCCTGGAATTTGTTTCTTTATAGTATAGGAACTACAGCAAAATTACTAATCATCAGACGCCTCTCTCTTTCTAAACCACATCACCACCAGTATCGAAAAACACATTCTGGTCATATATCCCATCGACTTGAAAATGGTAAAATAACTGGTGCCATACTCACGATCATCCATCGTTACTTGTATTTCTTTTATTTTCACACCGTTTCGCGCAAGATATGCAAGCGTATCCGGCTCCGGTTCGTAGTTAATGTTCTTCGCAAACTCATGCAAGAGCTTTTTGTTATACAACCGCATACCGGAAGTCGGATCGGTTATTTTGATTTTTGCCGTCAGACGCATCGCCGCTCTTACCAGACCGCTGCCCATTGTCCGTAGCGAAAAAGGCCTTTTTTTAGTAATAAACCTCGAACCTATAACTATATCATGCCCTTTTTGGCTCTCCTCCAGCAAATCCTTTATATGCTCAGCCCTGTGCTGACCGTCACCATCAAATTGAAACGCATAATCATAATCGTTCACGGCTGCGTAAATCAGCCCTGTTTGAACCGCATACGCAAGACCGACATTAAATGGCATATCGATAAGTCTGCAATGAGGGTTATCTCTGCACAACCCGGCAGTATTATCTGTAGAACCATCACTGATAACTAAGATATCTACATCGGGAGCAAACTCACAAAGATCCTCAATAACCTTAGTGATACTAAGCTCCTCATTATACGCCGGTATAACCGCAAGAATTTTCATCGTATCTCCTATAATGAAGACAGTGAACCTGTCCCCTTGTCTTCATCCTTCTCAAAAAAGTAAATATACACAAAATATCCGCCTGCTGCCAGCAATGTCATCACAAGCATATCAGCATTCATTGCTGCGAAGCTCTCGGAAACCGTTGCGTCCTTATGCAGGAAATAGAGGATAAAAAACAACATCATATTTGCTGCAAATATCGTATTCGCAACAATCCTATGCGTATGCTTGACCCCCAAAGCAATCAGGCAATAGAGCAGCAGGATATTAAAATAAGACCCTTGATACAATATTGCCTGAGTATTTGCAAGTATCGGCCAAACCGTAAACGATAAAATGGTAAATAAGAGTACAATACGGTTATTATAACTCATCTGTTCTTTCTTAAAGCAATAACGATATATAAAGTAAAGTATTGCAATTATCAGGAATATATTCAAAATAAGTGCAGTTGCAACAGGCTTGGCAAATACAAATAAACGCAGATTCGCAAGACTTGTGTACTCCCACATATCATGTACAAACATATCAAGGATATTTATTAGCTTGGCTGAAAAAATCTCATTTATCGGAGTTCCCATATAATAATCCGATACAGCTTCACCAAGAGAAAGATATCCTGTATCGTATCCCGCAAACAACACTATAAGGAGTTTGTTTCCCGTAGAATCTACAGATATGGTAAATAAATGCCATGGAAGGTAGACAATAAAAAATGCTCCAAAAACATACAATAGGTCTCTGTAGTTATACTTGAATCTCTTTTCACAAAAGAGCAAGGCAAGTCCCAGTGCAATAAATGAAAACATAGCACCACCGTGCGTTAAGATTGCCATTGCGGATGCTATACCAATCAGAACAGCAGTAACCGATGCTTTTGCAGTATTTTTCTTATAATCAGAAAGTTCAAGTATGAGTAAAAATACCAAGCAGAAATAAACTGTTGTAGAAAATTTGGGCCATAGATAAACGGAGTTTATAATGAATACTCCCGAAAACACAGCACATGACATAATAAAGCAACGTATACGTTTTGAGAAGGAAAAGAAATCACATAAGTAATACAACGCCGGAATCCACAATAACTGGACATACATTCCGACAAATTGATGGAAAAACGAATGATTCGCAACAAAAATATTCAACCTGTATAAAAGCAGTGTAATAGTTGTTGCCAACGGCGGTCTGTCCGTAATCATCCAGTAACCGTCAATACTGTAATCTCTGCCACCGTTATAGAACTCTTCAAACCCGAAACGCGGAATAATATTATCAGATGGCAGCGTCCAGGTAAAGCGGTTGTTCGCTATAGAGGATATATCGCCGGATGAATTATAAAGAAGCAGGAGCCCCGAGTAGAAACACCCGACCAAAAAACAAAGTGTAAGAGGTCGTATGAACAAAGGGTCGCAAAAATATTCCTTTAGTGATTTAAACTTATAAATTATCCAAATAAAACATGAACCTAATATTATAACAGAGCATACTCTACCAACGATATGATTTAAATAAAAAAACCAAAGCACAATAAAAGCCAGCAGCGAGCTCAGCATGATTGTCACTAAAAGCAAGTATTTTCGCTTAACAAGCTCTCTCTTTACAAGCTGTACGGATGCTAAAAACCCCGGCAGTAAAAACAACAATAAATAACTAAAGCTTGCCGGAATTGCTGCAAACGCTTGAATCCCCGACGATATATTGATTGACGAATCGCTTAATACACGCATTAATAAATTAACAACAGCAGAAAACGCAGCCGTAACAACTATAATAAGCAAGCAAACAAAAGAAAAACGAACATCGGTCTGCATGTTTCTAAAAATCGCCTTCAAACTTTTTTGCCTCCTTTTTTAAATGCCCAATATTTATTAACCAGGAAGTTTATCGGTATCGTAAACACCAGGCAAATCAATGGAGCCACCACTGTAGAAATTCCTATCCACTCCACTTGAATATGAAGCAAGATTATTGTCAATAATAAACTGCCGCCGTAAGCAACATATGATTTCCCGAGTATTTTCAAAGGTTTTTCCGTAGAATCCTTAAAAACAAGTTTTCTGTTCCAAAAAACCGAGTTTAACACACCGACTATCCAACCAACCGCATTACCGACTTGATATAAAGCCGGATTTATCAATATAAACAAATAATAGAAAGCTAAGGCAACAACAGTGTTTAATAAACCCACCATACCAAATTTAATAAACTGAATCAAGAAAGTTTTAAAATCAGCAGCATTCTCAATCCCCATTCTTTTTAAAATACTTTTAATGTCATCAAACTCCTAATCCTGTAAAATCCACTTCTCAAACGTCATAGCGTCAATAGGAACATTCCTCCCTGGAGGTGTGTCCCCTTGACACGCAAGACACCCATACAACTTCCCGGAATCAAAAACGGTATCCCCACTCTCAATCCTCAAAGCAAGCTCCGGCCACTCTTCAAACTCAATAGCTACCTTATATCTCTCCGCGATAAAAGACGCCATTTCAAACAAACTGTAGTTCTCGCCACCGATATTAAACACATCATTTTCACACTTTAAAGACAACGCCCCAAGTAGCATCGTTTCACACAAATCTTCAATATAAGTCAATGTACGCCTTACACTACCGTTACCATAGAGTGTAATATTCTCACCGCTCTTAGCACGCTCAAGCATAAACTCCGCCGTTCCATATGAAGAAGCACCCGGGACAAGAGTACCATACGGTACACATACTCTGAAGATACAATATCTTACGCCAAAAGCCGCTGCATACATACTCAGATACTGCTCACATGCGAATTTATTGATGGCATATACAGTCTTAAACTCCTTCTCGGAATCTTCACTGAGCAAACCTTCTTTGCCTTTGTATACAAGCCGGCTGGAAGGAAAAATAATTTTCGCCCGTGATTGCTGCTTCCTGTACTCTGAAAGCAGGTTTAACAAGCTTTTCTCATTAACATCGATAAACATATCATAATTATCAAAACTAACGGCAGTTCCTGTTTTTCCCGCAAAAAAGAAAATTAAATCAACATCCAAATCCACATCAGTAAACGAAGCTTCATCTAAGATATTAATCTGCTTGTAATTCGCAGCACCATCATCATGCGTACTCTGACAATCATACAACGCTACCGCCTCCACATCCTTACACTCACTAAGAACATGTATCATATTCCTCGCTATATAACTGTTTGCACCAATGATGATTGCGCTCTTTTTCATACGGATTTTTCCTTAAACTCATTTACTAGTAGTGCCTGACGTATTATATTTGCATAACTTTTTTCTCTCGTCCTGTCACTATCAATGCATTGTCTGAACCATGCAATGGATTTGCCGAATGAATCATCAACCGGTAGATAAAGTATCTCTTCCTTGTTGCCACTTTTAATTTTAGCTTCCGGAACGAAGCCGTCAGGAGCGGTCAGTATTCTGCCGGTAGTGAGCAGACCTGTACTTCCCCATATTTCCAAATCGCATCTATAGCTGTTATCCATCCCAAACGCAACCTGCACCGTGGTGCCGCTGTCATCAATCAAAGCAGCCGAACCATATATATCAACGTCAAACCCATCGATGTAACTCATGTTCGCATATACGATTTTCGCACCGCTTCCCAACAACATTGATGCATATTTGATTGTATACCCTCCGGCATCATATAAAGCCCCACCGCCCAGGCTCTTGTTGTATCTGAAATCGTTAGCCTCCCGCCGCGGAAAGCCGAATGTGATTCTATATAGCCGGATATCTCCAAGCATCCCTTCCTTTACCAGAGAGCTAATCTTTTCAAGTTGATTGTGAAACGCGAACATGTAATTCTCATGCAATGCTAAGGAGCGTTCCGATGCCATAGAGACAAGCTCTTTTGTCTGCGCCGCTTCAAGCGTTGCCGGTTTTTCCAATAACACATGCTTACCGTTTTCTAATGCTCGTCTGCACCATTTGTAATGCAATGCCGGAGGCAGGGGTATATAAATTGCATCTATGTTTTCAGATGTTACTATAGCCTCATAGCTATCGTAGATATCACCGCCGTAATTATCCGTAAAAATCTTTGCCTTTTCTCTTTCATTGTCAAGAATACTTTTTTTCGTTTGCAAATCCATGCCATCATCTTCATCAACAAAATACTCATCCGCTCCCGGCACGGCAACACCTGCAAAAACAAACTCTTCATTTTTGACCAGTGCCGGCATAAATCTTCTAAGCGCAATTTCCGATGGGCATATAATTCCGATTCGTATCATTGTTTTCTCCCTTTATTACCCAACTCACGGGCGACCGGGGCGGTCGCCCCTACATAGATTTCACAGTTTTTCGCAATCGTCTGATATTGTCATATCTTTAACAGTGACAACAAGTTTCGTAACTGTATATTAAGACAGTTATTTACCTGTATCAAATAATTCAAAGTACCGTAGTTCGCCCAAGAATAACCTTGCGGTACATTAACAAGCACTTCTTCCGGCACTTCAATTATTACATTGCGGTTTTGCTCATGATAAAACCTGCCGCCTTCTTCAGAAAGAATTACATCTGTTTTTACACTACTTCTCACATCCAGTTGCCTTCTGAATACTTTCTCAACTTCGTCATCATCGGCTGCAATATGTGTCGGCTCCCATTGTATGCACGGCCCGAGTTCAAGACGATCAAAACTGCCGATTTCCGGCTTGCCGCGCACTAAAAATACGGTGCCTGCTGTTGTCTTTTTGATTATCAATCCGAATGTAGCGATATCGATTGCTTTAAACAACGGTTGTGTCCAGCTTTGAACCTCCCTGCCGGAGATCTCAATATCGTAATACCTGACCATAAAGTTCGCCTTTTTACGACCTGTAATGCCATACTCATCAACATCCCAATCAACAAGCTGATTAAGAGGAATGCTTGAAATGCGTACATCTTGAAACATTTTATAGTTATTCAGTTCATAATATATCCCGGAAAGAGTCTCACTTTGCTCACTATGGAAAATAGACTTGAACAGGTCAACATCTGTGAATTTCTTTTCAATATGACCCAATTCACTTTCCGTCAATTTCATTGTTACCAGAGGAATCCCGGATATAACTGTTCTTGCGTCCATATTAACAAGATTGTCGATTTCCATCAGTTTTTTGATTTGCCCCAATGTCATCCATTTGAATCCGGGATAAATCTCGATATCCTCTTCGACATATATGATTATATTGCGATTGCGCTTTTTATAGAAACGTGATGCCTGCTCGGACTGGATTTGATCATAAATAATCTGATGATCGGATGCATTTTCAAAATACGAAAAGTAAGTTGGCAGACGACCTCCATGCGCTCTTAGGAAGTTACTTTTTGTTGCTTGGATGGTCGGTGATATCTGCACATAATTTACATTGCCCGGCTCTATCTTTGCCTGCATAAGGAAGTTGAGTACGCCATCAATCTCCTTGCAGATAATACCGAGATATCCGATTTCCGGTTGTATAATCACAGGCTGCTCGTATACAAACCGGTTATTATGAAAAAATCGCATACCTGTTATGGAAAAAAAGCTGCGTCTGATGTTGAGGATTTCACCGTTATAATCATCATAAAACCAAAATTTACTATCATGAATACTGCACTCATCTATACGGACAAATGTAGTCTTTTTTATCTCTTCAATCCATTGCAGAATATCCTGAACAGAATGAACATTCCCCTCAAGATTCCCCCACGACTCAATAATTTTTACTATCTTATCTTTCAAAAAACAACTCACCCCCCAGTGTCAACGGGGACATTCCTCCCCGGAGGCGTAACCCCTTGACACGTCAACCCAGTGTCAACGGGGACATTCCTCCCTGGAGGTGTGTCCCCTTGACACGTTTCCGTTGTTGAATCCTTTATCACATACTGCGGCGACTTATTCAAACTGATATACGCCCTACCCAAGTATTCCCCTATAACACCTAACATAATCATTAATATCCCGCCGATAAAAAGCACCATAGACGCCAGAGCGCTATACCCCGCAGGCATGTCCGGATTAATTATCCTGTCGATTACTGTATAAATAATAACTGCAAAACCGATAATAGAGCAAATAAAACCAAGCACTGTCGCGATACGAAGCGGCTTAACGGAAAATGACGTAAAGCCGTTTAGCCATAACGAAAAAAGTTTGCTTATAGTGTAACCGGATTCACCTTCTATTCGATAATCATGTTTAATATCTACATTTGCGCAGTTGGTTGTTGTACGGAAAATCAATCCGGCAATGTATGGATATGGGTTATCGTATTCTATCATACTTTTTGCAACATAACGTTTCATTGCATAATAACTCGTAACATCGATGTGCTTCGGTTTTCCGATTAATGACTCTGACATTAGCTTATTTATATATGTACCAAATTTCCGAAAACCGCTGTCACGCCTTTCAAGATACCTTCCGAAAACAACATCATAACCCTCATTAATCTTATCAATCAGAACAAGTGCTCCGATTGCAGGCGTTTGCCCATCGTCATCCAATGAGATGATAATTTCACCGCTTGCTTTTTTATACCCTGCCATCAAAGCGGCATATTGCCCGAAATTTTTGGACAAACGGTATCCTTTAATCTTGTTGTCTTCTACCGAAAGTCTTGTTATGACGCTCCAAACATCATCGGGAGAATTATCGTTGATAAGGATTATTTCATAATCCATCTCCTCAGACCGTGTTCCGATAACACTCTTTATATCACTGACAACCCCTTCGATAGTCGTCTCCGATTTATAACAAGGTATTACAAACGAAACCTTAGCCATCATCATCACACTCCTTCCAACCAACAATTTTACCACACATAGCACAAATTAAGCAAGATTCATGGTTTCAGAAGACAGCGGGGACGGTTCATTTGTCTTTAGCCCTTGGGTAAAGATAGATGGACCGTCCCCCTGTCTTCACCCAACAAACTCTATCAATTTCGCCATATTCTTGTCACGCTCAAAATGCTCAAAGTAGTATTTCTTCGCCGACTTCCCCATCACTTCCCGTTCTTTTTCACTCGCTTCATAAAGCTTAACCACCGCGTTTGCAAGACCGTCCGAATCTTCAGCATCAACAATATAACCCGCTCCCGACTCCTGCACTATCTGCTGTATCTCACCATCCATTGCAAGTACCAGAGGACGCCCGGCAGCGTAATATGAAAATACTTTTGCAGGCAATGTACAATCAAGCAGTTCGGTTTTGCTAAGGCACGCAAAAAGTCCGTCAGCTATATGCGTGTATTTTGGAATGTCTTCCATAGGCACGCGCCCGATAAACTCAAAAACACCGGACAGGTTTTCTTTTTCCACGTCACCTTCCAGCCACGTCCTTGACATACCGTCTCCGACAATAATCCATTTTATATCATCATACCCTTTGCTCTTTAGTTTTTTTGCCGCGGCTATTACCGTTTCAAATGATTGTGCGGGACTGAGATTTCCTGTAAAGACCATATTAAATGTGCCTGAAAAACGATTTGTCAACACTTCATCAACAAGCTGCGCTTCAAATATTTTTTCACAGAACTGTGGTATGTATATGACCTTGCTTTCGTCTTTACCGATGCGGTCAATAAGAATTTCGCGTAGTTTCTTTGAATTTGCTATAAGCTTGTCTGTTTTACGGTAATGCCAGTTAGATACCCGCAAAGCGATAGCTCTGAGCAGCTTATTCTTCACCTTCAGCACCGAATAAAGATTCTCCGGCCAAAGATCAAGTACATACATTGTTGTTTCTATCTTTTTCAGTCTGCCTAAAACTATCCCCGTATATGACATCAATACAGGTGATGTGTTAAACAAAAATATCTTGTCATATCTCTGCCTTAATAAATAAGGCAGAGAAAAAACACTGCTGACAGGAAATGATATGTAATTCAAGAAAATCCTGATGTTTGAATTATTTCCCCGCTTTATCTCAAAACACCTGCGGATTTTTACCCCGTTTTTATTTTGGCGCCTGTTTTTTGTAATACCGTAACCATCAAAAAATTGCCCTGTCGGATAATTAGGAATCCCGCAGAGCACCTCAACATCATACCCCTTCTCAACTAAGCCATCGCAAATATCATTTATTCTAAATGACTCCGGCCAGAAATGCTGGCTGACAATAAGTATCCGTTTTTGCATATCTCCCGTCTTAGTCACAAAATCTCACCTTTTAGCCGGTAATACTCATCTTGTAATGCTTATAAAGCTCACTATGATTCTCTATCCAGTCTTTCATATCTTCAAGCTGCTTCGGATAATCATGTACAACAAAATCAAAATCAGTTCTTGTGTTGATAAGCGTTTTATCAGTGACAAAGCCATCATAAGCCTCTATCTCTACATCTACTTTGCCGAAGATTTTTTTAAACAAAATTAACAGGCTATACTTATCTATCGATTTATCCGGCACAAGATGATATAACCCGGTCAGGTCTTGTTTGATTGCGGCATCAACAGCTCTTGCCAGTTCAATCGTTGTAAGCCCCGTCCACATTGCTTTGGAATAACCTCGGATGATGCCGCTTTGACTCATAAACCAGTTGAATAATCCGATGCCTTTAGCATTTCTGTCAGGTCCTATAATTGACATACGAAATGTCAGATTCTTATCATTGACTATCTCACCCAGAGCTTTTGTGCGGTCATAAACTGTTTCACCATCAGGAACATCTGTCTCTTTATATCCGCCGCGTGAACCTGAAAATACACAGTCAGTTGATAGATGGATGATTTTTGTTTTGGTATTTCGATACTTAAATTCAAGAAAATGAGGTAAATATGAGTTCAGTAAAATAGCAATATCAGGTCTTGCTTCGGAGTCCTTCACAAGAGTTCCCAGGCAATTGAAAACTACATCGGGGACAACAGTATCAAGCCATTTGGTCAGAGCCGGAAAATCCGTCGCATCCAGTGCTTTGCTTTTACCGGTATCCGGTGCGTCCAGAGACATAAAAAATACGTCATACCCCAACTCGCTAAGGTATGTGACTGCGACATTTCCTGCCATACCGGTTCCGCCGAGGATTGCTATGCGTTTCATGTACGTTTTCTCCAAACCCGCTCGATAATTATTTCTGTATATCCCTGTATAATCTTTATTACTTTTGCCGATACATTAGTATCTTGGTAGTCCGGTACATCTGCATTACCTGAATCCATCAGTGAAACTGCCAGATCCACAGTGCTTAAAATCGTCTTTGCGCTTATACCGCCTATCACAAAGCTACCTTTGTCAACCGCTTCAGGACGTTCCGTGCTTGTCCGTATCGACACTGCCGGGAAACGCAATATACTTGATTCTTCCGCAAGAGTCCCGCTGTCGGATATAACGCAAAATGCAGCCTTTTGTAATGCTATGTAATCATTAAAACCAAATGGTGTAAGCTTTCTAACAAGTGGATGAAACTCAATGCCCCGCTGCTTGATAAACTTCTCACTACGCGGATGCAGTGAATATATAATCGGCAACCCGTACTGCTCCGCCAGCATATTTACAGCATTCATCAGGTCAGCGAAGTTGGCTTCAATATCAATATTCTCTTCGCGGTGTGCCGAGAGCAGAAAATACTTTTTCCGTTCAAGCTGCAGTCTTTCGAGTACATCTGTCGGTCGTCCTGCGCTTGCATTTATGACTTCAGGCATTGGCGAGCCTGTAACAAACACATATTCAGGCTTAATGTTTTCTGCCAATAAATAGCGGCGCGCATGCTCCGTATATGCCAGATTAACATCGCTTGTATGATCGACAATGCGGCGGTTCACTTCTTCGGGCAGATTTTCATCAAAACACCGGTTCCCCGCCTCCATATGAAAAATCGGAATCTTAAGACGTTTTGCCGATATTGCCGAAAGTGCCGAATTTGTATCCCCAAGAATCAATACAGCATCCGGTGCTATTTTCTCCAGCAGCTCATATGATTTAGATATGATGTTTCCAATCGATTCACCAAGATGCTCTCCCGGTGTATCCAGATAATAGTCAGGCTCAGGCAAATCGAGTCCTTCAAAGAAAACCTTGTTTAGTGAGTAGTCATAGTTTTGACCGGTGTGGACAAGAACATGCTCAAAGTGCTTATCAGCAAGCTTTATAACCTCAGACAGCTTTATAAGCTCAGGACGCGTACCCACAATAGTAGCCAGTTTCAATTTAGCCATTTTAATAACCCTCTCCTGCTTTACCTGTTCGCAGTGCTTCCTTCACATAGTCCAGCGACAACAGTAAGCCCTTGACCTCGTCACTATTCAAACGTAAGGTATTATGTGATGTATAATCGTCCATACTCTGCTCGGCAGGGTCTCCGGTCGTAAAATAATTCGCATAGTTTAAATCCCTTGCATCAATCGGAATCATATAGTAGCTGCCTAAATCGACTGCCTTAGACATTTCCTCACGTGTAAGAAGCGACTCATATACCTTCTCGCCGTGCCTTGTACCTATAATCCGCGTCTCTTTATCACCATCGAATATCTCGTTGACCGCTGCGGCTAAATCCGCTATCGTACACGCCGGTGACTTCTGAACAAACAACTCGCCGCCCTTTGCATTACTAAACGCAAATAAAACAAGGTCGATTGCATCATCAAGCGACATCATAAATCGTGTCATGTTCGGATCTGTTATGGTCAGTTCATTCCCGTTTTTTATCTGGTTTATAAAAAGAGGTATGACAGAACCTCTTGAACACATAACATTTCCATATCTGGTAACACATATCGTTGTTTTGGCTTTTCCGGGAGTTCGCGATTTTGAAACCGCGAGCTTTTCCATTAATGCCTTTGACATTCCCATTGCGTTAATAGGATAGACCGCTTTATCTGTTGATAGGCAAATAACCTTTTCTGCACCGCATTGAATCGCTGCTTCAAGAACATTTTCAGTGCCAAGGACATTTGTACGTACAGCTTCAAGCGGGAAAAATTCACAAGAAGGAACCTGCTTCAGTGCAGCCGCATGGAAAACGTAATCCACTCCGGACATAGCATCCTTGATACTCTCCGGCTGACGCACATCACCAACATAAAACTTGATTTTATCATTTGCATACAGGTTGCGCATATCATCCTGCTTCTTCTCATCACGGCTGAATATGCGTATCTCACTCACATCCGAATCCAGAAACCGCCGCAGAACAGCATTCCCGAAAGACCCCGTCCCCCCGGTAATAAGTAAAGTTTTATCCTTAAGCACTTATAATCACCCCGCACATTATATTAGGTATACAATGGAAATGCAAGGAAAAAGACACGAGCCACGGGGACGGTTCATCTGTCTTCTTCAAAATTTATCTTGACAATGTTCAATATTCCGTATATACTCGCCAATATTGAACATCAGGGAGAAATAATTTCCATGGAAATCAAACATTTTGTTCCAATTTGCAGATATCTGCTCGATAATCCTCGTGCAACACAACGTGAACTGGCTGCAGCAACCAAGCTGTCACTTGGTCTTGTTAACAGCACTCTTAAAGAGTGCCTTGATGCCGGATTAATCGAATACAGTAAGACAGGGGACGGTTCTCTGTCTTGTTCTCCTGCCGGTAAGACAGAGAACCGTCCCCTGTCTTGCCTCACCAAAAAAGGGCAGACGCAGCTTAACAAATACAAAGTCAAGAATGCAATAATCCTCGCCGCCGGCTTCGGCTCCCGCTTTGTGCCGCTCACCTACGAAAAACCCAAGGGTTTGCTCAAAGTTTACGGACAGCCCATGATTGAAAGACAGATTGAGCAACTCATTGAAAAAGGCATCAATGAAATAATTATCGTAGTCGGTTACAAAAAAGAAAGCTTCGACTATCTGATTGACAAGTACGGTGTAAAGCTCGTATTTAACCCCGAGTATACAACAAAAAACAACCTCAGCAGCCTGTATTGTGCAAGAGAGTGGCTGGACAACTCATACCTTCTCATGTCAGATTTCTACATCGAAAAAAACATCTTCAATCTATATGAATCACGGAGCTGGTACTCATGCGTATTTATCGAAGATAACACAGGCGAATGGTACATAACTTCATCAGCATCAGACAAAATCGAAAGTATAAAAGTCGGCGGTGAAAACTCCTGGGCACTGATTGGACCGGCTTACTTCACATCCGACCTGTCCGCTGCATTTCGTTCCCACCTAAATAACTACTTTAACAGACCGGGAACAGGCGATTACTTCTGGGAGCAAATACTTATTGACAATATTAAAACCATGCCCATATACATGAACAAACAAACCGGCAACGTCCTTGAGTTTGAAAACCTAGAGGAACTGAGACTTTTCGACCACACATACAATGACACCTCAAACAGCGTTATCATGAAAGCCATAGCAAAAGTATTCAACTGTTCGGAAGACAAAATAAAAAATATCGAGCCGATAAAAATAGGAATGACAAATCACTCATTCATATTTACATATGACAGCATAAAATACATCATGCGCATCCCCGGAGAAGGCACCGACAAAATGATAGACCGGGAGAACGAGTTTCGGGTTTATGAAATCATTTCTAACCTAAACATCAGTGACGATGTTATATATATCGACCCGAAAACCGGCTATAAAGTTACAAAATACCTCGAAACCGCAAGAGTATGTGACCCGTTTGATATAAAGGATGTCAAAGCCTGCATGAAAAAGCTGAGAGAATTCCATAATATGAAGCTTAGTGTTGACCACACATTCGACATTTTTGAACGTATTGAATACTACGAAAGCCTCTGGCTTACTCCCGACTCATATTTCAGTGATTATAAAGAAATAAAAGACAATGTAATGAGCATGAAAAAGTTTATTGACTCCATCAGCAAAGACCGGGCTCTCACCCACATCGATGCTGTCCCCGACAACTTCCTCTTTGAAGAAACCGGAAAAGAACAAAGAATCCGCCTCATAGACTGGGAATACTCCGCCATGCAAGACCCGCACGTAGACATCGCCATGTTCGCAGTCTATGCAATGTATGACAGGGATCAGGTCGAAACATTGATAGATTGCTACTTCACGGAAGGCTGCTCCGAAGTAACCAGACGTAAAATCTACGCATACATAGCAATGTGCGGCATGCTCTGGAGCAACTGGTGCGAATACAAAAGCCACATGGGCGTAGAATTCGGTGAATACTCTTTGAGGCAGTATAGATTCGCCAAGGATTATTATAGAATTTTCAAAAATCAGGAGGAAGAAAAAGGTGAATAACGAAACAAACACACAAAAGTCAAACATCGACTGGATATCAATGATTGTCCCGCTTGTTGGAGTTTTGACATTAGCACTGCTATTCGCATTTGTCGAAGGAGCCGACAGAGTTCTCTTGATAATCAGAGGATTTCTGGGCGATGACATGGGAATCTATTATATCCTTATGGGATTGTTTGCACTGGGAGCGACTATGTACATAGCCTTCTCAAGATTCGGAAAAATCAAGCTGGGCACAATCGACGAAAACCCACAATACAGCTCATTTGCCTGGGGCTCAATGATCTTCACAGCCACAATGGCAGCAGACATTTTATTCTATTCCCTCAGCGAATGGGCGATGTATGCAAGCGAACCCCGCATATCGGAACTCGGCAGCACGCAAGTCTGGGCATCAACTTTCCCGCTGTTCCATTGGGGACCTATTGCATGGGCATTTTATATTGTACTGGCAGCAGCATTCGGGTTTATGCTGCACGTAAGAGGCAGAACCAAACAAAAATTCTCCGAAGCCTGCCGCCCGCTCTTCGGCAACAAGGTGGATGGAATCGTCGGCAGAATCATCGACACAGTAGCAATCTTCTCCCTCATCGCCGGAACAGCTACAACATTCTCGCTGGCGACCCCCTTGCTCGCAGGCGCATTCGCTCATGTTTTCGGAATTGCAACAAGTGCTGCACTGACTATATGCATATTACTGCTCATTGCTATTGTATATACAATTGCGGTATTGACAGGAATGGGAGGCATAGCACGATTAGCGAGGTTCTCGGTATACTTATTCTTTGCGTTTTTGTTTTACTTCTTATTCCTGGGTGGCGAAACCCGGTATATCCTGGAAACAGGAGTTGCCGCAATCGGAAACCTGGCACAAAACTTCATAGGACTAGCTACATATACCGACCCGCTTAGAGAACACTCCTTCGTTCAAGACTGGACAGTCTTCTTCTGGGCATACTGGATGGCATGGTGCATAGCGACACCGTTCTTCATAGGTATGATAAGCAAAGGCAGAACACTCAAAAACACGGTACTCGGCGCATATTTCTGGGGACTGGCGGGAACCTTCACTTCTTTTATTATCCTCGGAAACTACGGACTGTCACAGCAAATGAAATTTAACGCCAATCCCGGACAAGGATTTGACGCAGCAGGATCAATAGCTGCTTCCGATTGGGCACCCGAATCGATTTCAAGTATCATAATCGGGATTTTCGAAACTCTGCCATTACCTTCGGTCGCATTAACCATATTAGTAATAAACATGGTAATCTTTTATGCAACTACCTTCGACGCTTTGACAATGGTCGTCTCATGTTACTCACATAAAAAACTCGACCCCGGTCAGGAGCCAAGTAGAAAGGTTCGCGCATTTTGGGCTATTCTATTGATTATGTTTCCAATTGGTCTGATATTCTCTGACAGCGCATTGCAAAGCTTGCAAAGCGTGGCAATCATAGCTGCATTCCCGATAGGAATAGTCGTCTGCATAATAGTCGCAAGCTTCTTTAAGGATGCAGGCAGTTATTTGAAGGAACGAGAGTAGTACATCAGGGGAAAAAGTCTAATGGGTCTCGGGGAACAAAAGTCCAGCTCTCTTTCGCATTAGCGTCACCGACGATTTCCCACACCCCGTAATCACCGTATACACGCCCGTTTGGAGTTGTTGAGTTTAGCCCTTTTACATATATAATCCTTTTTGGAGAAGCGGGTGCCGCGCCATCGATAATGTCGAAATGTGATACCCCGAACTCCCCGTTCGGTAATCCTGCCGCCTCCAGTATGCTTGATGTAAAGTATTTGTTTGAAAGCGAAGTAGTAGTATCTAACGTCAATGCTCCGGTTGAGCCTTTTGGCTTAATAAGCAATGCTGTGGTTTCAGGATAACGCCATCTTAGTCCATGGTCACCGAGTATAATGATCGTACTGTTGTCATATACCCCGATTTCTTTCATCTTGTTGAAATAAAGGTTAAGCATTTCAAAACACGCATGGATGATGTCATACATATCCCCGCCGTACCTCATTTGTCCGCTTACTTCATCATAATGAAATCCCCAAGAACCCGGATCATTTCTGTCGCCGTAGGAATGAGGACCGTTTATATGCATAAACATAAAGAAATTTTCATCGCGATCCGCCGAAAACTCCGCTTCTTTAATATATCTGTAAAATCGCATATCGGAATATCTGCTGACGACAGGAATAAAAGTCGAGTCATCATTTTCGGCATCAAGGAAGAAGAAGGCATTACTAAAATCCGGACCGATGGTTGAAAGTTATGTGTTTTTCAGAAAATACGGTGATCACCTCCCAAGCGACAGACGTGTAGTCACCGGTATAAAATGCCTGAAGTGTATATTCAACCTGTCAGCCACAATTGTATTATCGGTCCTGCCTCTTATATTCTCATATTTGCCAAACGAGCATGTCCGGTCAAGAAAAAGGTTTGTGCTATACCCGTTATCTCTTAGAGTGTCGATCATTGTATGCCTGTCCCACGCCCTGTCAATGTACGTCCAGCCGCTTTCCCACGGCAGTATATGATGCTGTGTCAACATCGATGTCACTGATGCAACGGTATCGAAGTATTCTGAAGTATTGTCCTCGTAATAAGTAAAACCGGTAAAATACTCCCATAAATGCGGGTTTAGCTCTAATGCGTGCCGCACTAAAATAACATCAAATGTGTCAATCACAAAAACTACTATATTCTCATCGGAATTAAAGTTTACGGCGGCATTGTGTGTAAAATACACCGGCTCTTGATCATATCCTTCCGGCAATTCAGTCGTTAAGGCTGTAGAAACCAGTCCGGCGATTTGCATACCGGATAAAATAACCAATGAAAAGACAAACGCTTTCTCGTAATGAAAGCTCTTCTTTTTTATCTTAAAAAATATAAAAACACACAAAGGAATGAGTATAATCACAGCCCAGATAAACAAGTTGATGATATTACCGGCTGTTCGTTCGCTATAGTCCGTTTGGTGTCCCATGATGGCTTCCATGTTACCGTTTAAAAACAAGGTTTGAACGTATGCTGCAACAAGAGACCCCCACATCAATAGCATCGCATAATCAATCGCATCCTCTTTCAACAGCTTTACAATCAAAACCCATATGACCATCATAATCACGATAGCACTTATTATATATAAGAATGCAAACGTAAAAATCCCTAAAACAAATCTCGCGGCAACAACCAATATCCCGCAAAGCAAAAGTAAAATCAGACCTGTTATTAATTTCTTGTTCCATAAAAGTAACAGTATAAACGTAAATGCAAAGAATGAAAGAAAAAATACGCCCGATAACGGTGGCAGCAAAAATTTCCAGCTTACGGTAAAGTCCGCCGGATTGTGCAGGTACAAATCGAAAACTGTATAAATGAACACCAGAAACGGTAATGCAAACGATATTGACAGTATCGCTGCCATCTTCCATTTCGGTGGTAATAGTGACTTTAACTTACCCGGCATCTTGTTTTACTCAATAGCGCAATGCGCCACTTCCTTATGGTTTTAACGTTCATCTTTCAAACTTGCTTCTTCAGAGCTCGCCTGCCCGAAACCTGTCCGATATTATACAAATTTTCTGCTTGCATGTCAATTATCGCTGCAATGAGCAACGAAATCTCAAACATGCTACACTTCCGCTGTATTTAACGGCAACTCAAACATTTCCGCTTTCTTTTTATTGCACCAAAGCAATCTAAGGAGTAAGCATGAAACAGCAGCTCCCATGCTTACGATTATTACATAGTTTGCTCCCATCAACCCATATCTTGTCAGAAAAATATCGGCAGTTGAAAAACAAATTACCACACCGGCAACATTTCCGAAAAACAACCCTTTAATATCTCGTATCGCGGAAAATACAACATTCATAAACCATAACGAAGCAGTTAACCCTGCAATGACTGCTGCACCCGGCAACAGATGAGCATACAGGACAATGGAATCCTCAAAGAGAATACTCAAGCCCCAGCCGCCGAAAAAGTGGAAGAGAACAATAAAAATCACTGTTACCGCAATTATAAGAGCCGAAACAAATGCAAACACTCTAATAAACTTCGCTCTATCCCCTTCCTTTAAGTAAATTGTAAAAAGGTTTGCCAGAGGTGCAAAAAATACGGCTATACCAACCTGGATAATTATCGCCGGTGTTGTTACCGATGCATAAAGTCCAAGGTCTGCAGTGCTGTAAATTCTTTCTATTGAATATCTTGAATAGCTTACAATTATAACACTGCACAATAGCACAATCATCAAGGGAAAACACCGTTTCAGCAATGTCAGGGCTTTCTTTATTGAGAACGTAGAAAAACGGGTAAGTCTTCTTGTCTTTTGTACATCAAACAGCAGAACCACAGCCCATGAAATAACAGCCATTCCAACAATGGCAGACAGCAGGTCAAAGAACCGGAGCATTACTATAAATACAACCAGCATCGAAATCCCGCGGACTGCAAGTGAGATTCCAACATAGTCCATTCTCCAGTTTTTTTGAGCAATACCGTGAAGGACATCAACAAATGCCTCGTTGAGACGGAAAACCATATAACATAGGATAATAGTTCTTTGGATTGCTGAAAATCCGGCAACAAATACAAAAAACGCACACAATAAAATAGAAATCACACAAGTCATTAGACGTGACATCGCATACTCACTGTCGTTGTATTCGGTATTTATATCCGATACTTGAAAGTTCCGCATATTATATTGTGCCACAAGGTGAAAAAAATTTGTCATACTCATGGCGAGAGCAAGGTAGCCGGCATTTATATAGTCATAACCTGTGCTTGTACCGTTATAAGATAACCAAACAACAAAAATCGTCGTCAACCACTGGCAAGCAAAGTATACGAACACACCGAATGAGTTCCATATAGTGCTAATTATGAATTTGTGTTTTAATCCTTCAATTTCTTTAATAACCAATCACCTGCTATACTTTGCTCTTAAACGCTACCCTTGAACTCGAAAAAATAAACTGTTTTGGTATTATACACAACAAGTAACAACAATGCAACCAAAATGTTATTTTATGCAATATTTGCTTCGATTGTTCGCGCTATTGTTACATTTGGTAACAGTTTGGTTAATTTGCTTTTTGTTGGTTTTAACTGTATAATAAGGGACGTTGCCTTATGAGTATGGTGCATTACAGGCTTTGATTTACATATTACAAAGGAAAACGCATGGAAGAAAACAATGTCAGCATACAAGCGTCAGAAACGGTCAGCTATGATTCGTTGATGAAAAACAAAGCCCTCAATAAAAACAGGGCAGATTACAGCATTTCGCAAATTAAATATTTTATTGGTGATATAATGAAAACAACAGACGGTAGAAACCTGTCTGTTCTTGAAATCGGGTTTGGTGACGGAGCACGTTTCCGCGAGCTTAGCGGAATGTATCAAAATGCGCACTTCATCGGGCTTGAGGTGCGCAAAGAACCTGTTGAGAAAATGACCGGACTTGGTTATGATTGCCGGCTCGTCGAAACGGAAATGTTTGACAGCTTTTTCAACTCCGGGGAGAAGTTTGATATAATTTACGGATATGGTGTTTTACATCATATGTCAGACCCGTATAAATCACTGGAGTCGCTTATAAAGCTTCTGAAGCCGGGCGGAATAGTTGTATTTTTCGGTGAGCACCATAAATATGATTTACTCTCGCATACAAACGCAATTGTCAAAAGAAACTGGGTGTACGAAAAAAATGCGCTTATGGTCAAGCGCAAGTGCTTTAAAAAACTTTTTAAACAATATACAGCGGACTACCGCATTGAATACGACAATAACGGTTTTGTAATTTGCTTCAAACGATTTAACAAGCTTTACTGCAAGTTGAAAATGCAAAGAGTCCCGTTATGGAACTGCATGACTGTTTTCGCAAAGATTAACTAACTACTTGTAATATGGTAAAAAACAACATCCAGATCTATTTTATTTCTTTTTTCCAAAATAGGATAACACTCCGATAACCATTTTTCATATTGCTTAATATTATTTTCCTGTGACAAATATTCCATTCCCTTAAAAATCGATTTTACACTGTACGGGTCTATGTAATAAGTGCAGCTCCCAAGAACCTCGGGCATCGATGATGTATATGATGAAATTGAAGGTTTATTATATTGTGCCGCCTCCAGTATAGGCAACCCAAAGCCTTCGGACAATGAAGTGAATAACAGCACTGAGCAGTTTCTATACAAGCTATCCAATTCTTCATCATCGACATATCCGAACACACGGACCCATTTTTCAACAATGTCCTTGTTGATTTTTTTGTATCTGAGCAAATTATTCATTGTGCACCCTGTAATGCCGGTCACATACAGGTAATATTCATTATTGTCCGTTTCTTTGAACATACAAAACGCTTCAAGAGTGCGCAGCAGATTTTTTACAGCTCTGTTGCCGCTTACAAATAAAAAATACTTGTGCTCCGGTTTGTCCGGGTCATTTGATTCTCTTGGTTTAGGCGCCAGATAATGCGGTAGTATATTACCCTTAAATCCCTCATTTATAATCTCTTGTAATGAGTAATTTGAATCCGTAAATATGGTATTTATTTCACGCATGCCGCGTCTGATTGCAGGGGAATAAAAAAGAGTAATCATCAGCCAATGTATGGGCCTGTAGAGAAAGTAAAAATAAAACAGCAACCCTGTATAGAAGTAGCGAGATGTGTTTCCGAACTTGCTGAATAGATGCCGCATATCGTGTATAGTGGCAACGATTTTTACAGTCGGGTTTGTGTGCTTGATTTTTTTCAAGGATTTATAGTCTGCGAGTTTATACAACAACGGCAGAAAAAGTGTACTGTTTTCTTTTAGCTTGAGATTGTCCGATAATGCCTCTATAACTTGAGTTTTAAAGAATCCGCTGTTATATATCAATTCCGTAGCAGCGTTTTTCGGACTATAATCAGTTGGAAGCAACAGCACAAACTCATGCTCGGGATGGTTTCTTTTATTTAACTCAAGTAAAAGCGAATGAGTATAATTCAAACCGCCGTGAAACGGTTGGTTTTTAATCGGTACAGAGCTTGTGCAGTCTATATAAACCGTCTTCATTTTCTTCTCCAATTGTATATTATAAGTTTATATTTATTAATTCCTTAATTATCTTAACACATATCAAATAATTACCGCAAATATTTTATTAGATTTCATTGCGGTTGCATAGTCAATGTTAATATGATAGGATGAACGGTGCTAATCATGACCTGAAAGATGGGAAGAAAATGACAGCAAAAGAATTTTCAACAAAGGCATATACATACTTTTTCAGCGGCAACAAAATCATAAGCAGGATATCTATGGAAATCGCCTTATGTCTGACGATGGGAAGCCGGAGAAGGAACATCGAAAAAGTATTTTCAAGGATTGATAAGCATGGAATGCCTCTGTTTTCGCGCGTTGAGGTAGAAACTATCAACCGGTGTAACGGTAAATGCACATTCTGCCCGGTAAACAAAAATGACGACCCGCGTCCGCTAATACAAATGCCGGATGAGCTATTTGATAAAATTGTAAACGAGTTGCATGAAATGGACTTTTCAGGTCAGTTTTGCCTGTTTGCGAATAACGAACCATTCATGGACAAACGACTTGAAGCCTTTGCAAAAAAAGCAAGAGAGCTTTTACCAAACGCATATATAGAAATATTCTCAAACGGTACACTTATTAAGCTTGATAGATTTATTGAAATCATCCCGCACCTGGACCATCTTGTAATCGATAACTATAACGATAAGCTGAGATTCAACGAACCGACAAGAGCAATTCAAGCGTATCTGAAAAAAAATCCCGAACATAAATCAAAGGTGAGCATACGGATGCGCAGGGAGACAAATCTCCTAAGCTCAAGAGGAGGGCAAGCCCCTAACAACAGCAAAAGAAAAGCTCTGCCGTTATCATGCCTTCTTCCGTTTTATCATCTGTATATCCGCCCGGACGGTAAAATCGGATTATGCTGCGTAGACGCACTGTACAAACACACATTGGGGGATGCTTCCGTGCAAAGCCTGAAGGAGATATGGTTCTCTGAAACATACTCTAAAGTCAGGGAAATGATTAAACAAGGCAGGGACACAATGGATGTGTGTAAGTACTGTGACAGCTTTGGTAACTATATCGAAATGCACCGCAATGATAAAGAGTGGGTTACGTTCCACTCCTCGCAGAGCGATAACCGTGAAACATGATAAATACATTATATGATTAACGAAAAAGTAGTAAAAAATACTGTTTGGAACTCGATTGGCATGCTGACATACTTTGCATGCCAGTGGCTTGTTACGGTCGTTGTTGTATGGTTATCGGCAGACTACCGTAATCCCGGTAATTTGTGGCTGGCAATGAACATATCAAACATCCTGTTTGTTTTGGCAGCGTATAATAACAGATACTTTCAAGTTTCTGATATCAAAGGTGAATACAACGATAGTGAATATTTGTTAGCTCGCTTACTTACATGTGCGGGATCAATTTTGATTTGCACAGTTTTTGTTTTTATTGTAGATTATTCCGGTTTGCAGAGAGCCATTATAATATGTTATATGGTTTACCGTGCCGGCGAAGCGTTTGTTGACGTACTCTACGGGATTGACCAGAAAAACTGGCGCATGGACTATATCGGCATTTCGATGGTCATCCGCGGCGTCTCGACGCTTGCTGTATTTGCGCTGTTGACATGGCTTGTTGATTTATTGACCGCTGTTATAGGCATGGCGATAATCTCTTTATTGGTAAGTTTCTTGTTTGATATCCAAAAAACAAAAAAGCTTGCGCACTTTACAGCCTTTGCCTTCAAAAAAATCTTTTCCTTATTAAAACGGTGCTTCCCGTTGATGCTGGTTCTTTTGATAAGCACGGTCATCGTCACCTTTGCAAGATTTTCTATAGAAAGGATTTACGGAGAAGAAGCCTTGGGAATCTACGGAACAGCAGTTAATCTTACTATGTTTATACAAGTTTCAGCGTCCTTGTTATTCACCCCGCTTGTTAATCTGCTTTCGGAATCACTTAAAGAACTTAATAAAAGAAAGTTCTTCAAACTATTTACTGCAAGCTTCGCGGTTATTATAGGAATCACAGTTCTATTTACAGCAGGATTTTATTTAATCGGAGAATGGATACTTGGTATTTTATTTGAAGAATCAATAACCGCATACGCATACCTGATGACAGGTGCCTCCATAGCTGCCGGACTCACTGCAACTATGTGGTTTATGAATGTTGTATTTTCATCAGTGAGAGATATAAAAGGGATATTTGTATGCAACTTGATTGGTGTGATAATTTGCTTTGCAACAACAGAGCTGCTGCTAAAAAGATATGGACTGCAAGGCGCCAACTACGTAATGATCATCAGTCAGGGTGCAGCGGTGCTTTGCACATTCGTGAGATTGTTTTGGGTAATAAAAAGAAAACCCGAATTGTTCAGAGGGGATTCGTCCTGCGTCCTATAACGCTTGACATTTTATACGTCTCAATATAAAATTCGTATTCAGCGAAAAGACGTTTTCATACGTTTTTTAATGGTATTTTAGGAAGGTTTTATGTCCGGTAAAACAATTAAAACTCTTATTGTTATCCCGTCACTTGAGCCCGGTTCAAGGTTTTTAGAGCTATTGGAAAACTTGCAAGAAGGTTTGAAAAATCCGGAAAATTCAGACATTAAGGCAAACCTCCTAATTATAGATGATGGCAGCGGCGAGGAGTATCATAATATATTTGAAGTTGCGGAAAAGCAATATAACTGTATTGTATTACGGCATGCTGTCAATTTGGGGAAAGGGCGTGCACTTAAAACAGCGTTTAATTACTATCTCAATGAGTATCCCGACTACTGCGGGTTGGTAACTGCAGATTCAGACGGGCAACACGCTGCTAAAGATATCATAAAATGCATTAAAGAACTGCCCGGAAGCAATTCATTGATTTTAGGCTGCCGTGACTTCAGCAAAAAAGGTATCCCCGCAAAGAACATGTTAGGCAACAGGCTTACAAGAAATGTATTCAGCTTTCTCTGCGGTATAAAAGTATCAGACACTCAAACAGGACTGCGCGCCATGCCGACTGAGATTGTGAAGGAAATGATTACAGTACCCGGAGAACGGTTCGAATACGAGATGAATATGCTGATAGATTGCGGCAACAAAAAAACGAAAATAAAAGAAATATTAATCGACACAATTTACCTTGACAATAACAAAAGCTCGCACTTTAATCCGGTACTTGACTCAATCAGAATCTACAAAACATTTATAAAGTACATAATATCTGCTCTATCCTCCTTCTTGCTGGACATCGCCTTGTTTGCCGTAATAGTGTTTGTTACAAGAGAGTTATCATCTGCATACATCCTCATTTCTACAATTTCAGCAAGGATTATTTCGTCGTTTTATAACTACCTGATAAATAAAAATATTGTTTTCGCAGGAAATCAAGGACGCAATACGTTACTTAAATATTATGGTCTTGCTGTCAGTATAATGCTGGCTTCGGGAGTGTTGACAACACTACTGTTTAATATATCATTCTTTAACGAAATCGGTTCAAAGGTCCTGGTCGATACAGTATTGTTCCTTTGCAGTTACTATATACAGAAAAAGTGGATATTCTAGCAAAATGAAAGTTGGTTAGCCATGTACTTAGCGGTAATCTTTCTGATATTATTCATCATTTCCGTGGCATTGGCACTTTTGCTTAAGTATAGGTTTGAGCAAACATTAGCCATAACCTGTTTCGGTACTATTTTCCTTTTTTATCTGCTCGGCCTTGCAGGAATTATGTCTGCCGGTATCTATGTGGTAATCGCGGCATGCGTAATTGCTCTTGGATTATGTGCATGGGGTATAGTAAAGGGGTCGGTTAACAAAGACTTTTTGCTCGGAAGGATTTTCACACCCGGGTTTGTTGTCTTTTGTGTTTTCTATATATTCATCTGCTATGTGCATACAGGAAGAATCCTTTCATTTTGGGATGAGTTTTCCCATTGGGGTTTGGTTGTAAAGAACATGTACGTATTTGATGCCTTCGGAAACCATCCCGACGCCACTACACTCTTTAGGGGTTATCCCCCTTCGACCGCGTTGTTTCAGTACTTTTGGATGCAGTTTAATGAGTTTTACGAGCCCGATCTTTACAGAGCGTTTGGTGTTCTCAGCTTTTCCTTTGTGCTGCCGGTATTTAAAAATGTAAACTGGAATAACTTTAGAGTTACTCCATTCATTGCGCTGTTCATAGGGATGATTCCGATGTACCTGTACTATGACTACTACAGGGAAATTTATGTAGACGGGATTTTAGGAATTTTATTCGCCTATATACTATTTACTTACTTTACGGAAAAAAAATTCGATGCTTCCTTCTGCATCAATCTGGCGCTTGCTTCATTTGTTCTCACTCTTGTGAAAGCATCCGGTTTCGGACTTGCTTTAACCGCCGGGTTAATAATAATTTTAGACTATGCCGTTATGGCGCGCAAATCGGTAAAAGAAAAGCGGTTGGCTAAAATAGATGAGGATATAGCAGGTATCAGTAACGTTTCCGAAGAAAAGCAGACCATAAAAAGCCGTACAAAAATCTTTTTCACATCAAAAGCATTTTATATTCCGGCTATTGTCATTGTCTCCTCGGTCATAGCTAATCAATCCTGGAGTATATACCGGCAATTCACCAACACAGGCTTTGCATGGGGCGGCATCAGCGATCTCACTATACCCGCTGTTATGGAACTTCTTGCAGGCAGAGCAGACCCTGCTTATTATGCGATTATAGAACGATATATAACCGCTTTTTTCTCATACATAATTTATGTAGGTGAAACAGGTTATACATATCTACAGTGGACATTGATTTTTTCCTTGGTTTTATTCATTTGGCTGAGAAAGGTTGACCACCCTCTGCGAAGCAGATTAATCAATTGCGCCGCAGGAATGTTTATTGGCTGGGTTATCTATAATTTAACACTCATACTATTGTATGTATTCACATTCCCAACAGATGTCGCAAGTATTTTAGCTTCTTACAGCAGATATATAAATACATACTTTACGGCTGCGATTTGTTTATTCAGTATACTGTACATTTATTATGTCAATGAAAACAAGAAATTGAATAAAAGAATGAAGTTTATAAGAATGGTTGTCTTTTTTGTTGTTGCTGCATTCACTTTTTATTTTTGGCCCGTTGTAAACCTTCTCAAAAGTCCCGAACCCGGGGTGCGCGACAATGTCACTGTATACAGGCTTTCTTCACTCTCACTCGACTACCGGACCGACAGGGTGCATTATATACATATAGGTTCATCCGGCTTCGAACATTTTATTGCGTATTATGAGCTTACGCCGGTCAAGGGAGCCGAATGGCTTCATTGGAGTATAGGGTCAATACGTTCCGACGATGATGTTTGGACAACATACATTACACAGGATGAATGGGCGGATATGCTTAGAGACGGTTACACATACGTGTATCTCGAGCGCATTGATGAACTGTTCATTGAGGAATTCGGCGGGGTGTTTGAAGATACTTCGCAAATTCGTAATCGTTCATTATTCAAAGTAACGGAGAGGGACGGCCGTATTGTTCTTGTTTATGTCGAGTTGGAAGCATAAGAGTATACCACGGTAAAGGATTATCTTTTTAGAGGGCTTATGAATATATTATACACATGCGATGATAAATTCTGTGCATATACCGGAATTTCTATCACATCATTATTTGAAAACAACAAAGATTTAAGCGAAATCAATGTATTTATTGCCGGACAGGGCATAAGTGAAGAAAACAGCTTAAAACTGCAAAAGACTGCGGAAAAATACGGCAGAAAAATAATTATTCTTGATGCTGAAAAAATCGATAAATTCCTTGTAGAAAATAACGCCGTTAGCTATCACGAGAGCAAAGCCCCGTACTACAGGCTTTTTATTGACGAGCTGCTTCCTCAATCCATAGAAAGAATACTCTATATTGACAGCGATTCGGTTGTTACCGGAAGCTTGTCCGGGTTGGAATCTTTTATTTTTGAACCGGACAAAGTATGTGCTATGAAAAGGGATCCGGTTTTTGCCGAATACAAAATATCTATCGGCTTGAATGAAAATGATGTATACTACCATTCAGGTGTTATGCTTTTTGATCTGAATAACTGGAGAAGATTAAAATGCAGTGATTTGTTGATAAAAGAAATCAAAGAGGGGCGCGCAAGATACCGGCTGCCGGATCAGGACCTGCTCAGCAGAGCATTAAACAAAAACATCCAAACATTAGATTTAAAATACAATTTTCTAACACATATACCATATTTCGGGATAGATACATACAGAGCCGTCAGTGACGCGCATGATGAGACATATTATACTGTGCAGCAAATGCAGGAAGCGATGGATAACCCTGTAATTCTTCATTGCGTAAGAGGGTTTGTCGGCACACCCTGGGAGAAAGGGAACACAAATCCGTTCAAAGAGGAATGGACGAAATACAAAGAAATGTCGCTTTGGGTCGGGATAAAAGAAACCCCAAGCCGTACAGACAAACATATGGCTGTACAAAGATTATTGATAAAAATTCTCCCAAAAAAGCTCTATATCCCGTTCCATAAAATCTACTCAAAACGGAAGCATGCCGGGTTTGTAAATGAATCAAAGAAATGAATCTTCAATAAGGTATATGAAATTAATTAAACTGATAACTTTTTTAGTATTGATAGCAGCTTTTGTTCTAATGGTTTTTCTGTTTGGCGGGAGGAGATTGGGCAGATTATACCTTGATGTTCATGATGCCGTAAAATCAAGAATCGTAAGTATCTTTGAAAAACTGCCATATGATGAACACATCAAGCTGATGCATTTCGAGTATTTACGATTGACTCTCAGAAGTCATTATAACGGCGTTACAATCCTTAATGATGACAGGCTAATGCTCGATACATTGCCGTATAATCCCTATTTGCATGAGCGTGCCAATGCAATTGCCGTTCTTTCTGAGTTTTCCGAAGAAAACGGAGCACAGTTTTTATATGTGCGTGTGCCAAGTAAGATAAAAGATAATTCGTTAATTCCGTTTGCTTTTTCAGATAATACAATTATTGAGAGCTCGAGCAGACTAATGAATCTGATTGAAGATTTTGGTGTTGATGTTCTTGACTTACGTGCGGAAATGGTAAGAGAGGGAATCGATTTTACAACATCTTTTTTCAGAGGCGATCATCATTGGACTACCGATACAGCATTATGGGCATTTGGCACAATCAGTGAGTATATAAACAGAGTACACAGCTTTAATGTTGATGAAATGATGTGGAATCCCGAGCAGTTTCAACGCATAACAGTGGAGAACGTTTTTTTAGGCCAGGAATCAGAGGCTATAAATGCACTTGATAATTATGAAGACATAACATTCCTGATTCCAAGATTCCTTACAGATTTTACGATTACTGATTTAAGAGGTTATAACTATATGGTGCCTCTGGATTCCGGCAGTTTTCTCGATGTATTCACACCGATGCTGAACCGGGAGCATATAGAGTCGGCTGCGTATGGGGATTCAAACAGGTGGTTCAGTGGCTTTACCCGTTATGAAAATGCTTCGGCAAGTGAGAATAAAAGGGTATTGTTAATAATGGACTCAATGGGAATCCCGCTAGCAACATATTTCGCCAACGCGTTTACACACGTAGATAAGAGTTACATTGAGAGAAATGTAAATCACAGAATTTGGTATGCGATAGAGAACTATAATTATGACCTGGTGGTTTTTGTGTTGTCGGATGTTGTTGTTACTAACGAGAATATTCAATATTGGAATCAGGACAGGGTCTTTCTGGGTTCTCCATAAAGATGAAAATAAGCCGCCAATAAGGAAGCAGGAAATGTAAATATGATTTTTTCAAGCTTTGAATTTTTGTTCTTCTTTTTGCCTTTAGTATTACTTTTGTATTACTTAGTGTTTAGACGTAGTCCGGTATTACAGAACTTTGTGCTGCTGATAGCAAGCTTGTTGTTTTATGCATGGGGCGAGCCTTTATTTGTGTTTGCTATGATAGCGTGTATAATTGTCAACTGGGGCTTCGGATATCTTTGTTTAATAGCCCGAAGAGATGATAGTAAATATACGGGAATTGCCAAAAAACTGCTTAAACCCGCATTACTATTTACAGTCGCAGCAGATATCAGCTTGCTTACCGTCTTTAAGTATGCAGCGTTTTTTACGCATAACATAAATCAATTATTGTCATTTGAACTGTCAGTTCCGCAAATTGCGCTTCCTATAGGAATTTCGTTTTTTGTGTTTCAAGCGGTTTCATATACTGTCGATGTTTACAGAGGTACAGTAGCCCCTCAAAAGCGGCTCTCACTGGTAGCATTGTATATCTCACTTTTCCCGCAGCTTATGGCAGGACCGATAATCCGATACAGTACTATCGAGAAACAACTAACGAGCCGTACATTCAAATGGGACGACTTCTCCTCGGGATTTAGAAGGTTCATCATAGGACTCGGTAAGAAAGTGATTATTGCGGATGTTATCGCACAGGCGGCGGATATGGCATTCGGAGCAGATCCGTTAACAATGTCGGTAACTGCGGCATGGCTTGGTGCGGCAGCATTTGGCTTGCAAATTTTCTTCGATTTTTCCGGATACTCCGATATGGCTATAGGGCTTGGAAAGATGTTTGGATTCCACTTCTTGGAAAACTTCAACTTTCCGTACATTTCGCGTTCGATTTCCGAATTTTGGCGCAGATGGCACATTTCGCTCGGCGCATGGTTTAGGGATTATGTGTACTTTCCGATGGGCGGAAGCAAAGTAAAGAGCAAATGGAGATTGGTCTTTAATCTCTTCGTAGTGTGGGCACTGACGGGACTTTGGCACGGTGCGGCATGGACATTTGTGGTATGGGGGTTGTTTTTCTTCGTTTTGATTGCGTTTGAAAAGGTTACGGGTTTCGATAAACGGATTGAGCGTGTGCCGGTTTTAAGCAGCGTTTATATGCTTGCTTGCGTACTGGTCGGATGGGTACTCTTCAGGGCTGAGAGCGGAAGCCACGCATTCATTTACTTGCTTTCGATGGTTGGACTAAACGAAAATCCTGTTGCCGGATTTGATACATTAAGACTCAGCCTGGAGTTCGTTTTCACATGGGGTATCGGCGTAATCGCATGTATCCCGATTACAAAGGTTATTATGGCACAACGTTTCGCACAAGGCACTCCGGCAAAAATATTCCGGTGGGCGTATGCTGTGTTTGTTTTGATGCTTTCTATCGTTTTAATGTATGGAAGCGGTACTTCACCTTTTATCTACTTTGCGTTTTAAGGAGGGAAGGTAAATGAAAAGTATCACTGAACCACTGTCCTCTTACCATTTTACATCAATATGCAGTGTCTTAATCATCCAATTGTAACACTTAATAAAAATCCAGAATATGTTCATCCTGTACATTTGTTTTGCGATCCATACCGCTTTGCACCGCAATGTAAAGCGTCTGTAAGGACGCATTTTTATTTTCCGCCAGCCCGGGAAGTTCTCATCAAAAAAGGATTTTGCGCTCTTGCAAAACTCTCTTATATTTACATCGGGATTTTCTGCCGCTCTGTGTACATCTGCAATTCCAACGTGGATAAATGCAGCTATATCAAGCATTTTCATGTACGGCTCCGATATACCTTCTGCTTCAAATTTTTTCTTTAAATCAACCAAATCATTGCGGAACTTAGTTGCTTTTTCCACTGATGCCGATGTTTGAATCCCTTGCTCTTCATGCACCAGATAATGGTAAAGCACTGTTGGAAGCATTATATATCTCTTGACCTTGGGATAAACCGAAAGCATAAATATGCAATCCTCGTATACCGATACCGGATGCTCGGGGAATGTACAACCCGATAAAAAGCCGCGTTTAAACATTTTTCCCCATGGCGCAGTGAAGATAAACGCCATCTTTGTCACATTCTCCGGGGTAACATCAACAATTGTAATTTCCCGTACTTTTTGATCCTTTGAAAATTTCTTACCCGTGACATCAATGCGCTCGAAAGCAACACAGACAAAATCTGCTTTTGCAGCTAAAAGAGCTCTTTCACAATCCTCCAGAATGCCCGGCTCAACATAGTCATCAGCATCGGCAAACATTATATACTCGCCTTTAGCAAGCGAAAGACCAAGATTTCGCGCTCCGCTCGGTCCTCTGCCTTCTTGCAAATGTAATTGTACCTTCCCGGGATACTTTTGCGCATATCTTTCAATGATAGCATGAGTCGGGTCTTCAACTCTGTCCCCGCAGCACAAAATCTCAAAATCATCAGCAACCGTCTGTGCCAGCAAAGAATCCAAACACCGCTCAATATATTTATAGGAATGATAGACCGGTATAATTACACTGAACTTCACAATAATCATTATCCTCCGTCATTGCGAACCGTCCGCAGACGGTGTGGCAATCCATAATATTGTTAATTTGATCTTACCTTTTTGTGCGGTTGCACAAAGGTATGGATCGCCACGTCGCTTCGCTCCTCGCGATGACGAGGGATGTACACTGTTACCCCTGTCTCCTGCTTCTTACAATCTTTTTTATAAGATTCCATCCGGACTTTAAGCTGCGGTAACCGTCCCCCGGAGATCGAATCGCCTGTACCAGTTTCATACCTAAGTAACGCGGTCTCAAATGGTAACGCCTTGTATAGTCATCGCAAAGAGCCAGCATTTCATCGGGACTCATTTCATCTGTTCTGTGCACGCAGTTATGGCTGCCGTCTTCTTTTACCCATTTTGAAAAATCCTCTGTCAGCAAGTAGCCATTGTCTTTTGCCCAGGTGTATGCCTCTGTCCCGGGATAAACGTACAAAGGATATATTTGAAATGAATCAACGTTGAGCTTTTTTGCGAACTTATAGTTCTCTTCTTGAATTTTCCGCGAATCGCCCGGCGTTCCGCACATTACATTCCCGTGAACCAGTATTCCCGCTCGCTTGGCATCTTTGGCAAAACGATAATACATCTGTGCATTACTGCCTTTGTTCATCAAATCCAGCACATGCTGGTTCGAACTCTCAAAACCTATGCCCACCAAACGGCATCCTGCTTTACGCATCAATTTTAGTGTTTCATAATCTACATCGGAACGTACATCACAGTACCACGACATCTTGATTTTTCGTTCAATCAACATATTACATATTTTCTTTGCCCGTTCAATGTCAGCGGTAAATGTGTCGTCTTCTATCCGTATTTCCTTAACGTCGGGAAGATTTTTCTTTACATATTCAAATTCCGCAACGACATTTTCAGCAGAACGTGTTCTGTAACGCCTGCTGTGAAAGGTTTGCGGATAAACACAATAAAAACATTGCTGCGGGCAGCCTCTGCCTGTAATTATTTGCAACATCGGGTATTTTGCAGTACCTAAAAAGTAGTTTCGATAGGTCAGATGCTTTTTATATACTTCGGAAACAAAAGGCAGTTCATCAAGATTCTCTATTTTTTCCCGAGGCTTTGTGCGGCTAATCACTCCGTTTTGCTGCAATGCAAGACCTGCGACATCGTCTATGGGACTTCCTGCTGCAAGCGCATCGGCTAAATCACGGATAGTGTAATCATATTCTCCGATAGCTATGGCATCAATCGAAGCGGAGAGTTCCAATGTTTCCTCAGGCAGAGCTGACGGGTGTGTTCCCACTAATATCGCAAAACACTCCGGCAGTTCTTTTTTTATCTTCTCCGTGGAGTTTACATCACTGTAAATTGAAGGCGTACTGGTATCAACTACCACCAGCTCCGGTTTAAAACCTTTAACTCTCTCCAGCACATCATCCATAGACAAGTCATCTGCCGGAGCATCAATAATAATGACCTCATGTCCTGCTTTTTCTGTAGACCCGGCGGCATATGCAAGCCAAATCGGCAAATATATCGTACCGGACGCATGAGGAACGGCAGGACTACGCGAAGTCCTTGAAAAACGACCCTTAAACGGGGGATTAATAAATGCTGCTTTCATATTTGTTTAAATCCTTATTAACTAATTGAGCTACTCTCCTGCCCCGCCGTAGCTTTGACCGGGACTTAGTCTTATATTTGAATAAAATAATATTTCGGAGACTGTAACGAATTGGAACCCTCTACGAGTCAGGTCAATAATTATTCGATTTGTATCCGCCACCACAAAACTTAATTTGTCATGCAGAAGAACTATATCACCGGAACCGGCATTATTGATTACACGAGTAGCCATTGCACCCGGATATACGCCATCCCACTCAGAGTTGAGTGTCCAGTTTATTATTGGCAGTCCTTGCTCAGTGGCTATATCTATCACATTTGAATTATATCTTCCGTATGTTGGTCTATATGTTGCGGGCCTGATTCCGGTAATTGACTGTATAAGATTGCTGGTTCTGGTAATCTCATTGCGCACCGTTTGACGTGGTACTGTTGTCAGGTCTTCGTGAGTCCAACCGTGATTGCCTATCTCAGAGCGCAAATTGAATGTCCTTAAAACTGTAGCTCTGTCTTCTGCTGCCAGGCTGCCGGTTATATAGAATGTTGCTGCCGCATTATGCCTTGCAAGTACATCAAGCACCCGATTGGTAACATCCGTCGGACCGTCGTCAAATGTGAGTGCTATCATTCGTCCGGACGGGTCTACGGCATTACCCGGAGCAATATTGAATGTACCGCAGAATTCGGCAAACTCGGCAGATCTGATAAATCCGGCATAAATGCTAAATCTGGAAGCTCCGCTGTATAGCTCGTTTTCTAATGTTTCTCTTTCCTGTGCGGTTGAGCTTCTGTTAAATAATGACATGTACAGCATGTCTGCAAATTCTCCGTTGCTTAAATTGCGCCCGTCCATTTCGGGACTGAATATCAAAGAATACGCAAGTGCAGCTCCGGGTACTCCCCTGGAAATGTCCAGACTCCATCTGATCAGACTATTCAGATCCGGAGTTCTGCCTAATGCTTCCCGGTACAAATGAGAAATAAACGCTTGAGCCGGTACGTCCGGTATTGGCGGCAAATCTACCGCGCTTATGCCAAACGTATTCACAAACCTGTTTAGCATGGCGACTGACTGTGCCCTGGTTGCATTGTTTTGGGGTGCTATATTGCCGTTTATTCCGGTTATAATCCGATAATGCACTGCCCATCGCATTGCTGTTGTCGCCCAACCTGATACCTGTCTTCTGTCCGGGAATGTACTCAGGGCATCTTCAGGAGCTGTTGTGTCCGCTCCGATATGTTCTGCATACCTATAAAGCATCGCGGCTATTTGCTCTCTGGTTATGTCAATGCTTGGTCTATATGTGTTGTCATTCAAAAAACCTGTTGTAACACCTGTGCTTGATGCCCAGCAAACGGCGCTTGCCGCCCAACCCGGTATCCTGTCGGAATCAGCAAAGGCTGAAGGACTCGCCGGAGGAGTTCCTGCCACGCGATGTATGAATGTAGCAAACTGTGCGCGGGTTACATTGTTGTCAGGTCCAAATGTTGATGGTGATGTCCCTGTAGTAATGCCGTTAACCCATGCCCATGAAACGTTGTCGTGGTGCCAGTTATGCGGCAGTACATCCGTAAACGGGTTTACTGACGGCGTTGCCCGCCAGTCAGCACTCGCCGACGGTGTCAATACGCCTAGCGACAGCACGAACACAAGAGTCAATACAACGACTCTCTTCAGTTTTCTCCCTATCCATCTTCTTTTCATACCGTTTCCTACCTATACTATATTTTTTACATGTTTAAGTATTAATCACATTATGAATCTGCATTATCAAACCTAAACGAGATTGTACCCCAGGCTCTGACCATCATTATAAAACATCTTAACTGTATCCAGTGACAATTCCGACAAGTCCATACCCACCATCGGCAGCTTCTTCAGGATATCATTTGTCACTGTGATAATATCAACCCCGCAGTCTTGAGCCTGAAATATATTCAAAAGCTCTCTTGTGCTCGCCCAGAGACTCTCAACGCCTGCAACGCTTCTGCATATCTCAACTGTTTCTTTCATAACCGGAATCGGATTAACACCGGTATCAGCAATTCTTCCGGCAAATACAGAAACATATGCACCGCTCCCGGGAGTAAATGATTGTACAACTTTTTCCACCTGACCAATTGTCAGAATTGCAGTGATATTTAGTTTATATCCCTCTGCGGACAATTCTCTTATAAGCCCTGTTGTTGACTCTCCCTTTGTGTTTGTAACAGGAAGTTTAATATAAATATTATCTCCCCAGCTTCCGATTTTCCTCGCTTCCTTAGCCATTGTCCCAAAGTCATCAGAAAACACTTCAAATGATAAAGGCAGGTCGGTTATCTCACCGGCTATCTCTTTGGCAAAAGCTTCATAATCAACGACTCCTGCTTTTTTCATAAGCGTCGGGTTAGTCGTAAAGCCACTGACATACCCCTTCTTATACTCTTCCCTCATGCCGTTTATATCCGCCCCGTCGGCAAATATCTTGATTTTAAAATCATCTCTGGTCATGTTTTATCCTTTCATTAAACCAATGCGTTAACCATCAAGTGCCACACTACTCCTTGCCAGCCTTCGGCATGTGGTGTTATGCGTTCATCGGAAACAACAGGGACAAGTACACATGCATCCGCATTTCTTTTTGTGTATCCGCCGTCTCTTGATACTATGCCTAATACTTTCGCTTGCCTTTCCATAGCAAGGTCGATTGCTTCTTTTATATTAAGCGAAGTATTTTCCGAACCGCCGCCTACGGATAGTATCAACAATGCATCATTATTATTAAGCTTTGATGTTTTAAGCCACTCCGTAAACGTAGTGTTCCATCCTTCATCATTTGTCCTTGCTGTCAGTTCTGCAACATTATCTGTCGGGGCATAGGTTTCAATTCCTGCGATTTTCCTGAAATCATTTACGGCGTGCGATGCGTTTGCAGCACTTCCACCCACTCCGAGTATAAAAAGCCTGCCATTTGATTTTCTTACGGCATCAAGAATTTCTATAGCCTTTACTATTTCATTTTTATCAATTGTCTTTACGATTTCATCTGTTTCGATCAGATATAACTCTGTGTAATTTTTATAACTCATTTTTCTCCATTCAACTCCTCAACAATTTGTAATGCAGCGTCATAAATGTCCGATGCATAACGGTCCGGTGTTTCTTTACCTGCCTTATCCCCAACATGTTTGTTTTTTACTTGTACTGTACGCATTCTCATTGCTTTCCCGCATGCCACATCCGTATCACGGTCACCTATAAACCAACAGTTCTCCGCGTCTAAAGTAAACTGCTCTATTGCATCTTCAAGAAACAGCGTGCCGGGTTTTCTGCATTTGCAATGCCCCGAATACCCTGCAACAACCCCATCCGGGTGATGATAACAATAGTAGTATTTTTTAATTCTAACATTGTTTTCATCTAAGTAATCCGATAAAACCCGCTCTACTGCCTGAATGTTATCCAATGGTATTTTACCTTTTGCATAACTTGGCTGATTGGAAACGACGAACAGAAAATAACCATAGTCACTTAATATCTTTAGTGCTTTTAACACTACCGGATATACACTATAATCTTCCACGTAATGTGGGGACTCATACTCCGCTGTTACCGGATTATATACAGGAGGATTAATAACCCCATCCCTGTCTAAGAAAACCGCTTTATTCAAACTAACACCTATCCTCTTGATTCTAAGTGACCATTAGTCCTCAACCTTATTCTCAACTCCTGCAGCCCCTCCGGCGATCCGATTTCATAAAAACGTTCAAAAACCTCAAAACCTAAGAGCTGCTTCTCATTCACCAACTTTACATATACATCCGCCAAATCAAGAAACTCATACTTCGGAAAACCGCTAAACGCTTCCTTGCGTAAGATTCCAAGCCCGTAGTCGATATGACGCATTTGGGCGGTTTTGTGTTTTTTACTGTAATCAACAAGTACACCGTTTTGAAAAACAACATTACTTACATCATACAAATCTTTATTTTCGTAAACTGTCATCAAACCTGTTTTTCCTGATTTTTTAAACGCATTTTCAACAGGCGCGTACGGTATATCCAGATAAGAATCACCGTATAGTACAAAAAACGCCTCCGGTAAATACTCTTCAATCTTTTTTATAGCACCGCCGGTACCAAGGAGTTTTTCACCATCGTATGAGTAAGTCAGATTCAAACCATACTCAGTACCGTTTCCCGCATACTTTTCAATCATTTCCCCAAGGTATCCGATACATAATATCACATTTTTAACACCTTGGTTTCTAAGCATGTTCAACTGCCAATGAATAAAAGGTTTTCCGGCTACATTAAGCATAGCTTTTGGGATATTCCCTGTGACCTGCTGCATTCTGGTAGCAAGTCCGCCTGATAAAATGAGCACCGGTAACACTACTGTACCACCACCTTAGTACCTTCAAAATCAAACTTGAACCTGACTTCCTCAAGTCCTGCATTCATTAGAGTGTGTCTAAGCTTCATTTTATTTTCCGTATAAAACATCAGAAACCCGCCTCCGCCTGCACCGATCAACTTGCCGCCCACTGCACCATTTTTTAGAGCAAGGTCATACCACCGGTTGATGTTCTCGTTTGACATACTTCCCGAACGTTTCTTTTTATGCTCCCAATGCACGTTCATCAGCTCGCCGAACTCAAGCAGGTTGCCTGATTCCAAGGCAACAAGGCTCTTCTTACCCAGTTCCTTCACAAAATGAAGATTGTTTGTAATTTCATCGTCATTATCTTTGCTTTTATCATCCTGTTCTTTCAGGATTTTTGATGCTGATCTGGAATATCCCGTAAAGAATAAAACCAGATTATCTTCAAGATTATAAAGAGTTTCTTTACCTATCTGCACAGGTGAAATCTCTACTTTTCCGTCCGGCAAAAATTCAAATGCGGTTATGCCGCCGAATGCAGCTATATATTGGTCCTGCTTGCCGATGGGTTCTCTAAGCCGGTCAAGCTCAATGACGCACGCCTGTTCCGCCAGGTATCTTGTAGAAATGATTTGATTATTATGTGTGTACAGTGCTTTTAATAATGCGGTTGTAAAACTCCCCGATGAACCAAGCCCGGTACCTGCCGGGATGTCCGCAAGGCTTGTTATCTCCAGATATTGCCCGCTCATCTCGAGTTCCTTTAGCACTTCCCTTATTATCGGGTGTTCTACAGCAGAGGACCTGTCAACTCTTTCCATTTTTGAATACTTAATAAGCAGCTCCTTAACAAATGTTCTGTGTATTGTTATATATACATACTTATCAATTGCCGCTGCAATAAGAAACCCGGTATGTTTTTCATAATAAGACGGTAAATCCGTACCGCCGCCGCCCAGAGATATTCGAAGCGGGCTTCTTGTAATAATCATTGTTTAATCACTCCTATTAACGCCTATCATAAATCCATGTGTTCTTTTCAATATACTGAACTGTTTTTATCACAGCTTCTTTGATTGACAGTTCTGCTTTCCAGCCCAAATCCTTTAGCTTACCGCAGTCGAGGAAAATGAAGGGGTTATCACCTACCCATCCCCTCTCACCGCCTGTGTAGTCCAATTTCGGGTTTATTCCAAGATACTCACATATCCATTGGATTGAGTTGTTAACCTCACAATATTCATCTGTCCCCAGATTATATATGTTCACTTTATCACTTGTGTTGTTTATTATAGTCATCATTGCATTTATACAGTCCTCGATATACAAATAAGACTTTCTTTGCTTGCCGTTTCCAAGCACTTTCAGTTCATTTGGATTATTCATCAACTGTCTGTAAAAATCAAAAACATGTCCGTGTGTATATCTTTCACCTAGTATGGATACAAATCTGAAGATATATCCGGTAAACCCGAAGCCTTCACAGTAAGAAGATATAAGAGCTTCTCCCGCGAGCTTTGATGAAGCATAGAGCGATGTCTGAACCGGGAACGGGCAATCCTCGGGTGTCGGTATAACCGGAGCTTCACCATATACGGAGCCGGTTGACGAAAAGGCTATCTTGTTTACTCCACCTAAACGCATTGCTTCCAAAACATTGTGTGTGGCTATGGTGTTTTGTTCCAGATCTCTTTTTGGATGCATGAGTCCGAAGCGGACATCAGCATTTGCGGATAAATGAAAAACAAAGTCGCTGCCTATAATTGATTCGTTTAGCTTTTGTTCGTCCAGTACATCGCCGTAAATTACCTTGACATTCACTTTATCGCTTAAGGCCTCAATAAACTCTGAAAATCCGGTAGACATATTGTCATATATTATAACTTGATTAGCCGGATCATCTGACAGCTTGTCCGCCAAGCTGCTCCCGATAAAGCCTGCGCCGCCGGTAATAAAATATTTCACTTCTCTTCCTCGTTTCTTGTCTCACTTTCAACCCGTGTGTCGTTTCTTTCATTTTCACATTCCAAAATCGCAATGTTCTGTGTAAGCTTGCGTAGCCTCTCAGACAGGCGTGATACAACAATTGTAAGACTTATGCAAATAAATGTCAAAAAAGCAATACATACTAAAAAAAGCGTGTTGACCGGAACTCCGATTCCAAGCAAGTCCGATAAACTGTCGAGCCACGCGGGGAACGCACAAAAAAGTGCCACCCCAAATAGCGCAATCAACCACACAAGGCAATACTTCAAATCCAGTTTTTTCTTGCGCAGCATAGAAATAAAAAAGATAAACAACGCAACAATTATAACAAGCAGTATCAGTCGTAACTCTATCAGCATAAAATAACCTCTCATTTCTACATGCACACTATTCAGGGGATACCGAGTCAAGCTCGGCATGACGAGTTCTATCATTTGTCATTTTCACTCTTATCGTGGCACTTATTATAATCCCCAACGAAACTTTGACCATATAATAAACCGGTTGCAGAGCTTTTATGGACGACACTCCACCTTGACGCTCACGCATTGTTACCGGTACTTCGCAGACGTTTAGCTTGTTTTTTAATGCCAGGATATTACTTTCAGGCTCGGGATAGTCCATAGCATAGTTTTTTGTGAAGAGCTGCATTGTCTTTCTGTTTGCTGCTCTGAATCCGCTTGTAGCATCTGTTATTTTTTTGCCGCTAAGGCAAAATATCAGCAGCTTAAAAAACCTTATCCCGACCCGCCGCATCGCCGAAGACTGAAACCCCTCTTTGCCGATATATCTTGAACCTATGACTAAATCAGCATCACCTTGAATAATCGGCGCAATCAGAGTTTCAACCTGACCGGGGTCATGTTGACCGTCACCGTCAACTTGTACGCCAATATCATAGCCGTTGTTTAGCGCATAATGATACCCTGTCTGCACGGCACCGCCGATCCCGAGGTTCAAGGGTAAATCCAGATGCGGGATACCTTCGCGTACCAGTACTTCTCTGCTGTCATCCGTACTGCAATCATTTATCACAATTGCATCAAAAGATGTTCTGTCACATATTTCGCGATACAGGTCTGCAATTGTTTCCCGTTCATTAAAACACGGTACAATTATAAGTGTTCTCAAGCTATTCCCACCTGTTCAAAAATGAATTGTGAATCTGATAATTTTTTATACACCACTTACACATAATATGGCAAGAATTTTTCCCATACTCCAACAAATAATACAAAACACATGCAACCAAACACTATGCATGAGTAAGCCGTTTTTATCGCATTCGAATACTCTTTCAGGTAAATACCGCGAAGGGATTTTATGCTTCCGACTATATAAAGGAACGGGAATAATAACGGTATATTATATCTTGGCTGTACTCCATTAATATTATTTGCTCCTACAGCAGTAATAAGAATATACATAGACGTGGAAATCAACGCAAGTGTCGCGAATGTAAAAAACGTCATGACAATCTTTAGTCCTGCGCCGGATGTTAATGAACTCTTTTCGTTCCGGTCTGTAATCATTGTAAGGGCTATCATCAACCAAACAAGCAACGGAAATGACGAATATTTCATATGCGCAAAATGTGTCACGTAGTTTTGTGATAAATCGGTAACATAAGAAAACAAGAATCTGAGCAGTATTCCCGCGTAGGCAAGCGGGTTTTCCAGAATAAACATTGTTTGTAATGACGAGTTTACTTCGGAGCCGCCTCTTGTATCTCCTCCGCCTCCGCCGCCCGAAACAATATACGGAACCGCAAAGCTTAGAACTGTAACAATAATTGCAACCGAAACAGCAGTAATATATCCGCGGTATCCTTTTTGCGTTTTGAATTTATCCTTTTTAATGAAGTATAGGACTGCCATTAATGGAAAATAAACTGCTTTTGGCATCAAACCCAGGAACATCGAGCCAATGATTATAACTACACTGATTTTACTGATTTTTGTTTCAGGGTTTTGCAGTTCATGGAAAAAATATGCAAAACTCAGTATGAAGAAACCAATTACCCACGGATCATACCCTTGTGAGGTTGATAATACAAATACTGTGGGAATCATTGCTATGACTGCTAAAATGTATTTTCCGGAGGTAAGGCGTTTCATTGCCAGATATACAAGCAGGATAAATAAGAGGTGGTTGGCGGCTGCGGAAAGCTTAACAATCAGAATCGGCGGTAATGTCAAGCTTCTTCCTATGAATATCATAAGTCCGGACGGCCAGAAGGCAAGCCGGTCATATATAGTCCTGTTTTGGACTTCAAGCCATGAAAAAGTATCCGTCCCTTTAAGGTATGAAAATATTGTATAGTCGCCTCTGCCGGAAATAAATCCGTCAAGATCGTTATAGATTTCATATTCAAAGAAAGAGTAAAATTCCGGAGTGTTTGCTATTAAATAGTCTGCACGGGTTACAGACACATTTACCAAAAACGACTCTTCTATTGCCCATGAGTAATGGATTCCGCTGTCCCACCCGTACCATAGCGGAGGGTGTGCTATAATATATAAAAACCCGATAACTAAAGATAAGGATACAAACAAAGCTTCGGGTCTATTGCGAAATACAACAATGCAATAGACAGAAAGCTGCACTGCTGCATAGAAAGTTAATCTGACAAGCCGGCCAAATCCGGAATCGCGAATCGAAGCAAATCTTGAGAAAAAGACTTCAATTATTAATGCGAGAATAACTATCGTAAACAGTATCCCAATGTGCAACAGGATTTTTTTCGGGTTTTCCTTAATAAACTTTTTTTTACGCAAAATCCGGTCTACTGTCCGTGTGATGCAAATGTCTAAATAGCCGGTTAGTAAACCTGCCAGCCACGCTCCGATAATGACTAAATTGATGACCAGTGTCATCAGCAAACCATCTATATCTCCAACCCATTGTCTTGTACCGTCTGCAAGAACAAATGATGTTGATGCGAAAAAGTAGTTACTAATACCAATCAACCAAAAAGGTATTAGCAACACAAGTAAAATACCTATATGCTTTTTCCGGATTTTCTTCATTTGTTACTGTTTGTCCTTTGCGTTTTATCGCTGTTTATTATATTAAGAAAGCCGAAAAAAAGCAAGAAAAAGAACAGCGGGGATACTCCGTTTTTTCTTTTTGTTATCACTTTATTCGAAAAAGTTTTATTAAAAACTAAAGTTTATGTAAAAAGTAACGATATGACGATATAGGTATAAAATATATCAAGGATGAAAAATCTGACAAGGATGCAAAGAAGAGGGATTTGCTACTTATGTACATCGAGAATGTTCGTGCCAATTATGTAACAACAGATTACAATGTCTACGCTCCGCAATACCAGCCGCAAAACAATACGAAGGAAGAAAGTTACGGATTTCAGGACATACTTACGGAAACCATTTGTGAAACAGCACCGCCATATCAACCATATTCATATACAGAAAATCCCATAGTTCCGGCAGTGAGTGAAAACGAGACAGAGAGCACTTATGTCGGCGCTCCTGCTGTTAACGCCCCTGTTGACAATGCACCCGCCGCTAATGCACCGCCCGTTAACGCACCACCCGTTAATGCACCACCCGTTAGCGCGCCGGCTGTTAGCGCCCCGGCTGTTCAGAACACATATCCCATGAACTCGATACCTCCGGTGATAAAAACACAAGAAGCATCCGAAACCGAATATATCAGCAAATATTATACGATACCCGAATCTCAGGTTGTGCCGAAAATCATTGAAGTCAGACAAATCATCAACAGCACCGACATGACCGGCAAAACAGACGCCGAGAAATACAACTTTATAGAAAACCGGTTTGTCGACGCTTTCGGCAAAGACTTTATGATGGCACGCAACCTGTTCCTGCCGAGCTCTATGTTCTATATGATTGGTGTCGAGTTTAATGACACCTTAGGCAGGCACATTGAAAATCCCGAACAAGTAAACCGTCAGCGCTTACATGGCGATGCAGGCTCAGAAACGATCCAGAATAATATAAGAAACAATTTCCCGGCAGACTTAACTAATCGTGATTTGATTCTGATGGTAAATCAAATGCGCAGCGAGGGAGTTCTCGACGTCAATACCGTGCGTTCAGTAGGCAACGATGGTGCCAGAAGGATAATGGATACCTTTGCCGTATTGCGTAACTATATACGCTACAGCACTAAATCCAATGATGAGGGAGGGCTCGGTTCTTTGTCAGCGGCAGAACGCGACAGACGATGGATAAACATGCTTGACAGACCCGTTAACTCCGGTCAGTTATTTAATACATTTAATGTATGGAAACAGTACGGCAGAATGGACATTTGCCCGAATACCACCAATTTCTTTGTTGATCATATGGGAGCGAAGTTAGGGCCGGACGGCTATTTCATAGTTGAAGGACCTCCATCGAGTGGTGATACTGTGTGGTGGGATAAATTCTTCGATATGATGTTTGGAGAGTTTGCTGAATATGATGCAATGATACGCGATCGTATGGATATGATTAACGGCGAATACAACTCCGTAGCCGGAGCAAGTACAGCAGCAGGAGAAGCTGCAAATGCAGGAGCAACCGCAGACGTCGGAGAAACTGCAGGCGTCGAAGCCGGTGCAGGTGTTGCAGCCGGATACGGAGTCGGAGAAACTGCAGGTGCCGAAACAGGTGTAGGTATCGCAACAGGTGAATCCGCCGGTGCCCAAGAGAGCATTGCAGCGGGAGAATCCGCAGGCGCGGAAGAGAACCATACATCTGAAGAATCCGCCGGTGCCGAAGAAAATACAGATACCGCGGAAGCCGGCGATCAGCAGGCAGATGGATCAGCGGAAGGTAATTCACAAGCCGCGTAAAGCCTTTTCGAACATCTCTTAAATCATTTGAATACATGCTCCTCGGGTGTTCGTTTATCGAGCACCCGATTTATTATATATGTACCACCTGCTTCGGCGGCATTGCCGATATTGTAAAGATTTTCTGACATAATTTCAGTTATCGCTGCTTTGTAGTCTTCGCTTTTGCTTATCAAATCCAACACAACTGTTTGTATCTCATTAAGCCTGTCAACATCCAGGGAAATGCCTATCCGGTCACGCAGCCACAAATCCATAGGTTCAACCCCGATATCACGCCAGTGCGGGTTCATAACCTTCATAGGCGTGTTTATGAATAGGGATGGTTTTTTAGTTGTAAATGAGTATTCTATGGCTATACTGGACCAATCTGTAATAACAAGATCGGAGTTATACACTGTCGAGTTTGATGAAAAATCATCTTGTATCACCAGCACACCATCTCTAATCTGTTTATTATACTTTTCCGACATGCTTTTCATTTTCCCGGGGAATCGCTTAATAAACTCCGGATGCGGCCGGATAATTATCTTTGCATCAAGCGAAAATAAGCTATTAAGAAGCGATGAAAGACAATACTCAAGAATGTTGTCCTTTTGCCACGATGGTGCAATCAGAATCTGTGGTTTTTCATTTTCAGGATGCTCCGTGGATGTATATAATCCAATAAGTTTGTCTAAAAGCCCGAAACCGACATTTACCAGGGTTTTCTCGGGAAGCCCGTAAAGGTGTTCCGTTGCACGGATTTCTTCGTTGTACTCTTTGCTATAGCAAAAAATTGTGTCATAATGGTCAAGTGCGCCCTTACGCAGAGTAAGGTTGCAACTACCGAGTCCGTGATCTATGTAAATATACTCTATATCCTTACGAACTAAAGAACGTTTGTATTGATAGACATCAAGATCTGCAAGTGTCATAACGGCAACCTTTGAATCTATCTTCATAAATGTTGTAATAAGCCCGTGACTTGTACAGAAGTAAGATTCAAATCGCGGTTTGTTAAGCTTAAATACCTGATCGTTTATGTCCGCTGTCAGATAATGAACAGTTATATCGGAGTTATCAATTATATAATCGATAAAACGCTCAAAATATTTGTAAAATCCGCTTGCCTCCGAAAAAAACACCAGCTCCTTTTCAGTTGAAAAGAACCGTTGCATATCTTCCTTTTCACGCGTCTTTTCGAGCTTATGCCTCTCACGCGCCGCTGCTTTTTCAGCCTTTGCCGGTTTGGTTCTGATCGAGCGGTTTTCGTAATCAATAAACTTTTTAGGATTGTAAATAATGTTGCACACAGCAAGTACCAGTACACCTGAAACATTACTATACGTCCAATAAAGTCCCACACCTGCCGGCACTACAAATACAAACCATCCGGTGAAAATCACCAGAAACAGTGCAACTCCCCACTTGCCGAAAAATCCCTGCTCACGGGAAATGACGTTGTACCTGTTTTGCATAACACAGAGAAAAACAGTTGACAGAATTGCAAGTGCCGGAACGAGCATATTCACCGGCAGTATAAATAAATCCATGCCGAAGAACAGCGGATTTACATTTTCACCAAGATGCCGCACCGGGTTATTTACAACACTTATGACACCTATAATGAGCGGTATTTGTACAAGCAGCGGTAGGAGCGCTTTAAGAGCGCTGTAACCTTCTTTTTTAAATAAAACCCGCTGCTCTTTGAGCAAAGCATCCGGCTCACTTTCATAACGAGCTTGCAAATCATCGAGCGTTGGTTTTATTTTCACCATTACTATCGAGTTTTTTTGCGAAATAAGCGAAATCGGAAACAGAATAACCTTGGTAAGTAAGGTAAAGACAACTATAGACCAACCAAAATTACCTGTTACTGTATAGCAAAAGTGCATTATATATCCGAAAAAAGTGCCGAATACGATATCGATAATACTCACAGGCTAAATATCCTTTTCGTTAGTCTCCGGTTTTTCTGATTGCCTTGGTTCCCGGTTTTCTTTTTTTACTTGCTTTTCAATTTTCCTTTTTGTACGGTTTACGCTTTTGTTCTTAAAAAACAGTATTATCTTACGACGAAACACACCGAAAACAACTCCAAGCGTAATAAACGCACCTGCGATTATTTGTGTCAGCATCGCAGTTGTAGCCGGGTCGATGTATGCCGATGCAGTGGTTGTCATCAAGAGCGTTACCCCTATGAATGTGAGTAAAAACGTTATTAGTTTTCTCATTTTCTGTTTATTTCCTCCTATTTCTCTCGCTGCAGCATCCTGCCAATCCGGACACCGACTGCGTTGATTTCATTAATTAATCTCCACTTGTACAAAGTTCTATTAATAACCAACTGAGTAAATCCTCGCTCCACCCTCATTATACAGCAGGGTGAATATAATGTTATTATGATTGTCAAGAGGACCCGGGGAGTGTATATATTTTACCCCTGCAGCTTCCAGATCATTGACGGAAAAATGGATATGCAAATGATCTGTGTGAAACAGCTCAAAGCTTGTATTTTCAGTTGTTAAGCCCACTGTAATTACAGCATACCGGTTATACGCATACTCATATTGCCTATCAGGGTCGAGCATATACCACAAGTCCAGATTCGGATAGAAGTTTGTTGAACTGATTGTTGATGCTCCGTTGGCTATGAGAAATGAAGATCCGACAATGCCGTGCAGTGAGAGCCATTTATCGTTAGTATCTTGTGCCAGCTCTTGAACTTTTATGGACAGGGGTTTTGAGTATATTGCATCAAGTCCTCTCATAACGGGATGAACCATCATAAGTGTTGCAGTAGAAATTATAATCATGTAGAGGCATGCTGCTTTGAAAACAACCTGAAGCCGCTGACAGTCAAATATGGTGTATACCACTAAAACAAAGCCGATAAATGTAAAGGCTATAAATGGATTTCCAAGCGGTGTAGTAAACGTAACTCTGCTGAAGCTGATTACTATATAAGTCAACAATGCCGCAACGGCAATCGAGCCTCCTAAAAGAACTGCTTCCTTCTTAATATTTTTCCCGGTATTTTCATTCCCGGTGTTCTCATTCCCTGTTTCATCAATACCCGGCACTGCTTTAAATCTTGACATCGCTCTTATCAGTAAAAATACTTGCGCAAAGAGCATAACGTCCATTGCGCGTCCCGATACGGAGTTTGACATCAATGTCACACTTGCAAGCCAATCAGGCCACCCAATAAAAACATATGACCCCATAATAATAGTGAACGCAATAAGAATAATACTTAGTAAATCAAAAACCCGTCTCCTAATCATAATAAACAAAATAAACAATACCGGCAGCGGGAATAATGTAAACATTCCTCCGAACTCACAGATGTTCGTGTAAATAAACCCTCTGCGCGAAGAAATCGGAGAATAAACACCACCGTTCATCATTTTGTTTATTGTATTTGAAATATCAAGAGTGCCGCCGCTATCCTGTCTTGCGCCCGGATAGATTGTATTTGAAATCCCGGCGATGTACTCCCTTGATCCGTGAAAGTATGTTGCTACGACTGACACAACTAAAATCAATGCAACTCCGATGATTGCATAATCAATCTTATTGAAATTTTTTACACTTTCCCAATTTGTTACAGTGAGCCATACAGCAAACCCTAAGTATAAATACCCCGCCGGTACTTGCCACGCCGGATACAAGCTTACGATAAACTGAGACATAAAGACAACTATACCAAACGCAAATAATACCCGTTTTATCAATGCATCAGAGTTGAGGAAATAGTAGTAACAAACTAAAGCCCCCATTCCCGCAGTTATAAAGATAACATAAGACCACCATTGGAAAAACGGTGAAAATGTAATAAGACATGCACCGACAACACCAAGTAACCTGTTTTTACCCGATATAATATACGCAAACTCAAATGTCACCATAAACGTCAGAATCAACATTCCCACCCATCGTGCGCTCACTCCGTACTCTGCACCGAACAGATAGAAGATATTCATTGGAAACGCCAACGTTGCAAGTCCTATTGCCATCCCGTTCGGCATATTCTCCGTTGCTGTACCGCGGGCAACGTGATTTATCTGCCCATACGGGTCGGGAGGAAATTGTGCCGAGAGTTGAATTGGAGTTGAAACCAACCACTCATCGGAGCGAATGGGTCTTGCCCATCCAAAAACAGGTTCTCTAAGCTCAGAACCGTATCCCGGCTGTATGTGATAATCATACATTGCAACAGACGAGAAATGAATTTTATTCACAACGAGTATAAGCAGTACCACAACTGCTATTGCATATCTGTATTTAAAGACTATTTCGTAGAATACTTTAATTTTGACTATTATGTGCAATAATAAAAAAAACACTATGAAAAATAGTATTGCCGCTCTATATACCGTCATCATCGAGACTTCCGGATATAGGATCAGATTGCCTGTTCCTGCCAAAAAACCTCTGATTGTCCCGAAAATGTATGTGCGCCCGACACTGTACACACGCTCCATTGATAGCGCAACTATTAATGAGCACACAGTTAATATAGTAATACTCAGGATTTTATGTTTTTCAAACCGCATCAATCTTGAAAACTTCATTTCTATGCTGTTAAGACTCATTAATGTACCTTTCCGGTGCAGGACAGGGGGACGGTTCATCTGTCCTGTATGAATCGCTCAAGTGCATCCTGCCATTCGGGAAGCCTTATAAATCCTGCTTCATCGAGACTCGCTTTTGAAAGCTTTGAATTCTTCGGTCTTTTCGCTTTCGTCGGGTATTGCTCAGTCGGTATCGGGTTTATTTTACATGAGCTATTGCTTTGCCGCATTATCTCCGTTGCAAACTCCGCCCATGAGCAAAAGCCCTCGTTTGTAGCGTGATATGTGCCGTATTTCCCGGATAACGCCATATCACAGAGCAGTACTGCTAAATCGGGGGTATACGTCGGGCTGCCGATCTGGTCGTCGACTACATTGAGCGTTGCAAGGGGACGGTCCCCCTGCTTCGCAGACGGAGGGGGACGGTTCGTCTGCGAAGCAGAGGGACCGTCCCCTCTCGTCGCCAACCTAAGCATTGTTTTTACGAAATTACCCCCATTACTTCCAAACACCCATGATATCCTGACAATATAATACCTGTCAAGGTGAAAAGCAACCGCTTCTTCACCCGCCAGCTTACTTTTCCCGTATGTTGAAACCGGTTCTTTGACTGCATCGGTTTCATACGGCTTATCTCCCTCACCGCTAAAAACATAGTCGGTGCTGATATAAATCATTTCCGCATCGATTTCCCTGCACGCCTTTGCGAGGTTTTCAGTACCCTGCACATTCACCTTAAAGCACAACTCCGGCTCATCCTCGGCTTTATCAACAGCAGTATACGCCGCACAATGAATAACACATTGCGGTTTGTGTGTGGTCAAGTACGCACGCACCGCTTCGCCATCGGTGATATCCAAATCTGCGATGTCAATCCCCAAGAACACAGGGGGACGGTTCTCTTGTGTTAACACAGGGGGACGGTTCTCTTGTGTTCTTGTTTCAAGTTCCGCCATCACATCCATGCCCAGTTGTCCCGCCGCGCCGGTTACAAGTATTTTCATTAATCTGCCTCCATTTTTAACTTCCGCGGATTAAACAGCCTGTACAGCTTTTGAAGTTTGCTCGCTATCTTCCACGATTTGGAGTTATATATACCTTTTATATGTTCTTCCAGCATGTTTATCTGTTCCTCTTTTTTGCTCGCGTTCTCTTCCAGTGCCGTAATTTGTCTCTTTAGAAAAACATCTTCAGGGTCTAGAGGGTCACATTCAAGCTGCGCCTTTACAGCCAGCTTAAAACGTTCTTCATCATCGGGTACAAATAATTCATTACTTTTAACAAGAGTAACAAGAAATTCATGTTCCGAAGTTTCAAAACTCGCCGCTATCTGCATATTGATGAGCCCTAAGCAGTTTAAATCATAAATCAACAATTCAAACGATTTCATTGTAAACACCCAATTATGGATATCTGTATATTCTTTCTTATTTAAGGATTCTTTATATGTATCTACTGCTTCTTGAATCTTATGCACATTACTCATAATAACCGGTGGATGCGGATGTGCCCAGGCAAGATCATTGTTGGATTTACAAGCATTGCTTAAATGCTCATAAACGCTTCCCGGCGTGTGCACAACGTTACTATTTATATGGCAGTCTATCACTTTTGATATGCTTGTGACCGGACGAAGATAGTCGAAGCAGAACCTCTTATCGGGTACAGCTAATGATAACACACCATTTTCTTTCAGAATATCTGAGCAATCCCGTAGAAACCCTACTAAATCGCTTGTATGTTCGATTACATGCGAAGCTATAACATAGTCATAATGATTCTTCTTACCGGTCAGCTCCGCGTAAGATTCCCCATTCCATATATAATCCACTTCTTCAATATCATCGACATTATAACCTTCGGCGGCATATTTTTTTTGTAATCCCTTTTTATCAGTATGATCAATAGTCTCTATGTTATATCCATCCCGCTTTGGTACGACGGGCCTTAAGCTCGGGCCTATTTCCAGACCCTCACCATCCAGATTGCACATAAAAACGATTTTCTCTCTTCTGTCCATTAATATTACTACCTAATCTATATTCGCTAAAGCCTATCGCCATAATTTCTTTCATAATATTTCTGATACTCTCCGTCGAGTACATTTTGCCACCATTTTTTGTTTTCCTTAAACCATTTAATTGTCTGTTTCAGCCCGTCTTCGAACTTTGTTTCGGGAAGCCAGCCCAGTTCATTGTTTATCTTCGTCGGGTCAATGCCGTAACGCATATCGTGACCTGCGCGGTCAGTGACGTAATTTATCAGCGTTTCGGGCTTGCCCAGTTGTTGTAGTATTTCTTTTACAACATCGATATTTGCCCTCTCGTTGTGTCCGCCTATGTTATATATTTCACCCGGCGTACCGTTGCGGACAATAAGATTGATTGCTCTGCAATGATCAATAACATATAACCAGTCGCGTACATTTTCGCCCTTGCCGTAAACGGGCAGTGGCTTATCCTGCATAGCATTTATCAACATCAGTGGTATAAGTTTTTCCGGAAAATGGTATGGACCGTAGCAATTACTGCACCTTGATATTGTAATCGGCATTTTATATGTGCGGATATATGCGAGGCAAAGCAGGTCTGCTCCTGCTTTTGAAGCAGAATAGGGACTTGAGGTGTGTATCGGCGTTTCTTCCGTAAACAGCAAGTCCGGTCTGTCAAGCGGTAAGTCGCCGTAAACCTCATCGGTAGATACCTGATGATATCTTTTTACATCAAACTCACGCGACGCGTCGAGCAGCACTTGTGTACCTATTATGTTTGTTTTCAAAAATATTCCGGGGTCTGTAATGCTTCTGTCTACATGACTTTCAGCTGCAAAGTTAATGACAATATCAGGGTGGTGCTTTTCAAATATCGCCCTGATAGCAACCGAATCCGCAATGTCCGCTTTTTCAAAGAAAAAGTTTTTGTTATCCATCACCGGCGTAAGTGTTTCCATATTACCCGCGTAGGTAAGCTTATCAACGCAGATAACTGTGTCATCAGGGTAGTTCGCCAATGTGTCGTGAATAAAATTGCCACCGATAAAACCGGCACCGCCTGTTACAAGTATTTTCATTTCTTATTTTCTCCTATCGTATATTATCTGCCGGTTGCTTTCTCATATCTCATTCGCTTACCATGCCCCCTTCCGTGGAAGGGGGTGCCGTCGTAGACGGTGGGGGTTGTCCTTTTGTTGCTCTTGTCAAATTAATTCCGCCAATAATGATGCCATCTTATCCTTCTCCGATACAATCGGATTATCTGTACCCCAATCAATACCAAGCTCCGGATCCGACCATAAAATCGACCTGTCATGTTCAGGGCTGTAGTAGTTATCTGCTTTGTATATAACTTCAGTATCTTCTGTCAGGGTGATGAAGGCATGACCGAATCCTCGTGGAATAAATATCTGTCTCTTATTATCTGCCGAAAGCTCTACCGCTATCCATTGCTTGTAGGTTTTACTGTCAGGGCGAATATCAACAGCATAGTCCATGATTGCTCCCCTTGTGCAGCGTAGCAGCTTTGCTTGAGCCATTGGCGGGATTTGAAAGTGTATACCTCTCAAGGTACCTTTTTGCGCAGAGAACGATTGGTTGTCCTGCACATAAAAACGCGCTATTTGCGGAGTTTTATTCTCATTATACGTCTCCATAAACCAGCCGCGAGCATCCCCGAACACCTGCGGCTCAATTACATATACGCCTTCAAGTTTTGTTTCCGTTATTTTCATTTTATCCTACCGCTTATCACTTTCTTTAAATACTCCCCATATGGAGATTTCCCATACCCTTTTGCCAATTCAGCCAATCGCTCTACATCTATAAAGCCCATTCTGAATGCAATCTCTTCTACAGCAGAGATTTTTATGCTTTGACGCTTTTCAACCGCCATAATGAAATTCGAAGCATCCATCAAACTGTCTATTGTCCCTGTGTCAAGCCATGCAAACCCGCGTCCGAGAGTTGTGACTTCAAGTGTGCCGTTTGCAAGATAGATTTTATTCAAATCTGTAATTTCCAACTCTCCGCGTGCACTTGGTTTCAAGTTTTTTGAATACTCTACGCATTTGTTATCATAGAAGTAAAGCCCTGTGACCGCATAGTGAGACTTAGGCTCTTTCGGCTTTTCTTCCAGGCTGATTGCATGACCGTTTCGGTCAAACTCAACCACTCCGAACCTCTCCGGGTCATCGACATAGTAGCCGAATACAGTCGCTCCTGTCGTTTTCGCCGCTGCCTTTTGCAACATGCTTGAAAAACCGTTTCCGTAAAATATATTATCTCCGAGAATCATTGCGCAGGTATCGTCACCTATGAACTCATCACCAAGTATAAACGCTTGCGCCAGACCATCCGGTGAAGGTTGAACTTTATAAGATAAACTAAGTCCAAGATTGCTCCCATCACCTAATAACCGCTCAAAGTTCGGCAAATCTTCAGGCGTAGAAATTATCAATATCTCTCTAATCCCCGCCAGCATAAGAGTAGAAAGCGGGTAAAATATCATAGGCTTGTCATAAACCGACAAAAGCTGCTTACTCGTAACCTGTGTGAGTGGATAAAGCCGTGTACCGGCTCCCCCTGCAAGAATAATACCCTTCATTTCAGTGATAGTTCCTTTCTTGTTTTTCGACCTCTTTGTAGGATCTGTTCCCCGCCGAGCGGATTGCATCCGTGACAGATCTGTTTATTGTTTTTTGCACACGCCCGATACGCGGCGCGTCCGGGAAGCCGCGCCCTACAGTTTGATCGCCATTCCTTCTCTTAAACCCCTGCAGAACGCTTTCAGCCTTTGTATTCTATCAGGTTCGTTGACAAATTTCACGCAAAATGCAAAAAATAAACGAAACCAACGTTTGTACGGCTGCGGATAATAGGCGGAGCCGTACTTTCTCAGCATGTAAACAAGGTTTCTCGTTTGATAGTATACACGAAACGGAGTATAGTTGTGATAGACAACTTTTTTCCACAGAACTTTTCTTGTTATTGTTTTTAGCCCATGCTCATGGCACAGCTCTACGGTGTTTACCCGGACAAGCTTGTACCCGTTTTGTAACAACCTCAGGCATATCTCACGGTCTACCTCATCTATAAACAGCCACTCATTAAAGCCGCCTATCGCAAGCACTGACTTAACATTTGTCAAGCTCCCTGATGTTATACAAAAACTGACATCTTCTGTTTCGGGAAGCGGTTTGCCTGTTGGTGCAGTACTTTTTATTTCCGAACCAACTTCGCCTCTGTCAATAATAAGAGGCGCTATCATGGCTATGTTATTAATTTTATCGTCATTGCTATTTATAGTTGCAGATAATTTTTCTACATAATTTTCATCACAAATCCCATCTTGATCAAGTGTTAGCATCCACTCGAAGCTGTTGCTATCCGCAAACTCCATCAGTTGATTCAAAGCTCGCGCAACTCCAAGGTTTGCATCGTTCTTTATCCAAACATAACGTTCGCTTGCAAGAGCACTTTGTACTTCATTAATATTGGCTGACGCATTGTCAACAAGAACCAGTTTGTCAACTTGCGGACTGATTGCATTTACAACCATGACTAAACGCTCTATATCGGGATTATATAAAATTATACCTGCACAAACTTTCAACTTTCAACTTAACCCTTAAAACCTATCAAAATCCATTTCTGTGCTACTCTTCTTGCGAGACCGTGCATGTAGGTTTTATACTTCCTTACCGTTTTCAATTTCTTTATACCTGATAGATTTCGTAGAGATGCATATGCTCCTATCAACTCCGCGTTTTCAGATGTTAGTTTATCTCCATACATTTTTATAAATGCTTCAGCTTGTTTATATGAATCGTCTATCATTGATGCCATTTTTTTCAGATGTGTCAAAACATAGTAGATATATCCGGGTGACAGCACACGTTTTGCACCGCTCACATTACCCTTGTGTTGACGGTGCAGCACTGTGGGGTAATGAATTGCGCTGATTTTGCCGAATGCCGCTGCAGTTAAGTACAACCACCAGTCGTGCATAACAGTAAACTCAGGCACAACCTGAAACAAATCTGATAAAGCATGATTATATATTGCTGTGCAACCTGCGGTATTGTTCATTGCTACAGCATAATTTAAAGAGTTCTTGTCAAAATTCTTGTTTGCCATTTTTTCATATGAGTATGTTATAACCTCCAGATTGTCTTTGACAACCGTTAGGTTTGTATATACCAATATAGGTGTGCTTCTGCCATACTCTTTTTCCATATCTTTTATCTTGGCAAGACTTTTTGTGATTTTATCAGGCAGCCATATGTCATCTTGATCGCAGAGCATAATATAGTCATCCTTATGCTCTATCATCATCCGCAAGAAGTTAAACTTCGCTCCACCGACGTTTACTTCGTTTTGTGTCACAATAATCTTTTTCGGAAACCTTTGGGCGTATTCAGATATGATTTTGTATGTGCTGTCCGTGGATTTATCGTCATTAATATAGAGTATAAACTCCTGATGTGTTTGCGATAATATTGATTCTATCAGCTCTGTGATGTATTTTTCACCATTGTAAGTGGCAAGTAATATTGAAATCATCGATCACTTCCATAATGCAGTTGTACCGTCTTCTATTCCTTCTGTGCTTGTGCCCTGGAAGAGTACTTTTACCGTTTGCAATATCAACTTTATGTCTTCCAGGATTGAGAAAGTTTCAATGTACATTATATCGAGAAAAAGCTTTTCCTCCGGGGATGTATTGTAGCGTCCGTATATTTGCGCAAAGCCTGTAATTCCTGCTTTTACTTTTGTTCGAAATGCAAAGTTCGGGTATATTTCTTCGTATTGCTCGGCTATTTCCGGCCTTTCCGGGCGAGGTCCCACAAATGACATTGAGCCTTTAAGAACATTAAAAAGCTGCGGAAGTTCATCAATTCTCGTCCTGCGGATGATTCGTCCTACCGGCGTGACCCTGTCATCATCATTGGATGCAAGGCGTGCTACTCCGTCCTGCTCCGCATCGGGGCGCATGCTGCGGAATTTATACAGCGTAAAGTGCTTACCACCCTTGGTAACTCTGACTTGTTTATAGATTGCAGGGTGTTTGTCGTATAATCTTATCGCAATGACAACACTTAACATAAGTATGCTTGAGAGAATAATCCCGATAAATGAAATCAAGATATCCAGGCCTCTTTTTATCAGTAGTGTTCCAATCTCCGGTTCCGGTGTTTTTAAGGAAAAAACAGGTGTATTTTGAAGCCATAATGTGCCTGCCGTATTTATCAGAATGGATGAGAATGTTGGTAATATGTAGGTGTGTTTATTATGCATGTAGCAGTATTCAAATAGCCAGTCTTGCTTTTTTTCGTCGATATTTAAAAAGAAAATAGATTCTGCATTGTCAATAATATCAAGTAATTTCCCTGTGGATTCATCTTGTGACACTATATTTCTTACAATAAACCTGTCACGTTGCATCGTAACAATGCTGCAATATTCATCCAATTTTTCTTTGCTTCCATAAATAATGGCTGACTTATGTGCAGGGTTTTGGTGATAGTACAGTCTACTTAAAAATAATGACATCGGTACTACTATAATTACCTGAGTTGCAAATATTAACGAAATGCCGAGAACCGGAAGCAGTGCCAACGCAAACAGACTTAAGATGAAGTATTGAAAGACGTTTGCGACAACAAGACATAAAACCCATGAAATGACTATTTCCTGCAGACTTACATTGCCAAAATTAAACCCGTTGTAAATTCTGCTTATCAGATACAAAATTGCAGTATACATAAGCAGTAAAATTATGTATCCCCAAAAGTAGAAAAGTGTCTGTGGATACAAGTACGTCCGACCAATAGCAAACACGGCAATAATAGCGAAGAACATCATTGCCTTTGCAAGGAACAGTATTAAGTTATTTGTTCTTTTGCTCATAAAGCCTAATCCTTACTAATAAAACAACACCTTGTAAATATTTGCCTATTTGTCATTTATCATTTTTCATTTGTCATTTAATTTACATTTCCAACCTCATTATATCTCTGTTTTTTATGAAATAATCTATTCCCGAGATTAATGTTGTCACGCCTATCAGAACCCAGCATAAGACTAAAAACCATTGATCAAGCGGGAAGTGAATCCCTATATAGGGAGCTATTATTTCAATGTCTTCTACGATGAACATTGCTATAAGACAGGCAATTGTAACAACTGTCTTTACTTTCCCTGACATTGTGGCTGCAATGACACGTCCTTTTACAGCAGCAACGAGGCGTATACCGGTCACCATAAATTCCCTGATGATAACAATAAGCACAAGCCATGCAGGCATCATCCCGATTTCAACGAACCAAAGCATCGCCGCAAATGTAAGAATCTTGTCAGCAAGCGGGTCCATAAACTTCCCGAAATCCGTAATTTGATTACGCTTTCTGGCTACAAGCCCATCTGCCAAATCCGTGATAGCAGCTATTATAAAGACACCTAACGCAATATATCTGCTATATGGAAAACCCAGATACAAAAGCAGCAGAAAAACCGGTATCAATAAAACCCTAACCATTGTAAGCTTATTCGCTGTATTAATAACAAGAACCCCTCTCTTATGTATGACCTGCTCCGGTATAACGCTAACAAATTTGCCGGTAAACCTCGTCATTGCGAGTATATTTCATCCTCCGCAGAGGTGAAAAGTTCATCCGAAGATGGCGCGGCAATCCACAACTCAATATAATTATCTCAAAGCTTCCCCAATCAATTCTCCGTTTTTGATTCCAGTGACTTTGACTTCTCGAAAGTCAAAATGTGAATCCCTCGTATCCTTCACATATATATACCCGTCTATCTCCGGCGATTCCGCGTAACTCCGCGCAACAGTGTAACCCTGCATATCTGACACTTCAAAGCTTTCCGGAAGCACCTCTATTATTGACCCGACTCTGCTTCTGCTCCATTTTTGCATCACCTGCGATTGCAGTTGCATTATTTTATCTGCTCGTTCTTCTGCAATCTCTTTGGTTGGTCTTTCCATCTGTGCTGCAGGTGTACCTTCTTCCGGTGAGTACGCAAATACTCCGACTCGTTCGATTTTCGTTTTTTTAAGAAAATCGTATAGTTCATTAAATTCTTTTTCGCCTTCTCCCGGGAGTCCTGTTATCAAGCTTGTTCTTAGAACAACACCGTCAATCCGTTCTCTCAGCTTCGCAAACAGCGCGGTTATTTCTTTCCCGGTTCCTCTGCGATTCATCTTCGTTAAAATATCATCATTAATATGTTGAATCGGAATGTCAAGATACTTTAGTATTTTATCACTTTTTGCGATAACGTCAATAAGTTCATCATCAAATTCGTCAGGATATAGATAATGTAATCGAATCCATTTGAGCTTTTTTATGTTATTAAGCTCTGTAAGCAACTTTGCAAGTACACGCTCACCATAAAGGTCAAGCCCGTATCTCGTTACATCCTGCGCAACAATAATCAGTTCTTGAATACCCCTATTGGTGAGATGCCTTGCTTCTTTGACTATGTTTTCGAGCGGACGGCTACGATACTTACCCCGGATGTCCGGTATGCAGCAGTAAGCGCATCGGTTATCGCAACCTTCGGCGATTTTAAGATACGCCCAAAGCGGAGACGTTGATATGATACGATTGGTTTCGCTGACAGGGGCGTTGATATCACCGAAGTAACAGGGGGACGGTCCTTCTGTCCAAAGCCTCTCAACAACCTCAACAATATCATCAAAGCTGCCGGTACCCACTACGGCATCAACTCCCGGCAGCATTTCCAAGATATCATTTTTATATCGCTCGGGGAAGCAGCCAGCAACGATAAGAAATGGGGACGGTCCTTCTTCACAAATCCTCGCAAACGAGGATTTGGACAGATGAACCGTCCCCTCAACAAGCTCTTCAATCGTCTCAATCGCCTCAGCCTTTGCACTGTCAATAAACCCACAGGTGTTTACCAAAACTATGTCAACACCGTCTGTTTCTCCTGTTATTTCATAACCGGCTTGTTGGAGCAGAAACATCATTTGCTCGGTGTTGACTCTGTTTTTTGAGCATCCGAGGGATATTACGCCAATTTTCATTGCATTGCTTCCTGATTCTCCAAATAACTGCTTACCGCAGTTCTTGCTTCATCATAACTGTACCCGCGCCTGACAAGCGCATCAGACGCACGCCGTAAATCGTTCTTGTCATCGCTGCCGCGAAGTTTTTTCTTTAAGAACTCAAGCGCGGCATCGCCCTGGTCAACCTCACTTATCTCCGCAAGCTTTTCTTCCCAAAAAGCCCTTGGAATACCACGCTTAAAAAGTTCATTTTTTATGCGAGCCTCACCATAGCCTTTAGCAACATAATGCCGGACAATCAACGTTGCATAATCAGAATCGTTAATATACCCGAGCTCAACAAGCCATCTTACTGTTTCGACAGCATTCTCTTCTGTCTCACCCTTGCCAACCAAACGCTTATACATTTCCTGTTCGGAATAATTACGATTGCCAAGAATACGCAAAGCTCGCTTTTTTGTGCTTTCAAGATCGTCCATTGGTTGCCTCTCAAGCGGGCGACGGGGGCGGTCACCCCTACATAATTGCCCAAATAGTTACCCTTCAAAGTCTTCCGCATCTATATCTATTGCTCTGCCTGCTGCTACTGCAGCAGCCTTTTCTTGCGGAGTCATCAGCTTCATAGCATCTCTTCGTATATTTGCTTCCAACTCATCCGATGCATCCGGATTTTCTTTCAAATAATCCTTTACATTATCCCTGCCCTGGAAGCGTAGCTCATTAAAAGTGTACCATGCGCCGCTTTTTTCTATCAAGTCGAGTTTTACTCCCAAATCCACCAACTCGCCGTATTTTGATATACCTTCGCCGAACATAATATCAATCTCACCTTCACGGAAAGGAGGAGCAACTTTGTTTTTGACGACTTTTGCACGTGTTCTGTTCCCGATATGCTCTGCTCCCGACTTCAAAAACTCGGAACGCCTGACATCTATTCTGACACTGGAGAAATATTTCAATGCACGTCCGCCGGGTGTTGTTTCGGGATTGCCGTAGGTTACACCGATTTTTTCGCGTAGCTGATTTATGAAAATAACGACACAGTTAGTTTTGGAAATTGAACCCGCAAGCTTACGCAGTGCCTGCGACATCAACCTTGCTACAACACCGACACTTGCGTCCCCGATATCACCTTCAACTTCGCTTCTCGGCACAAGCGCGGCTACAGAATCAACAACAACCACATCAACTGCACCGGAGCGTACAAGGACTTCACAGATTGCAAGATCATCATCACCCATATCGGGTTGCGATATCAGCAGGCTTTCTATATCAACACCGAGTGCTCTGGCATACGCAGGTTCAAGTGCGTGCTCAGCATCAATAAATGCCGCTTCACCGCCTGCTTTTTGTGCTTCGGCAATTATATGCAGAGCAAGAGTTGTTTTGCCCGATGATTCCGGTCCGTAGATTTCAATTATTCTACCTCTCGGCACTCCCCCGATTCCAAGCGCAAGATCCAAAGATATTGAACCCGTTGAGATGGAATCAACATTGACAGCTTGCCTGTCTCCCATTCTCATTATTGAACCTTTACCATGATGCTTCTCTATCTCCGATAAAGCAGTCTCAAGAGCCTTTTTCTTGTCCCCTGCAGGAACCGCAGGAATATACTTCTTCTTCTCAGCCATTGTTATCTATCCTCCAAAATTAAATTATTGTTCTATATTTTGAATCACCCTTATATCATTCCGACCATAACCCTCTCTATTCCGAGAGAATCTTTATAGGTTTTTATATCCGAAAAAGCATTTTGTTTCATAAGGTACCTTACGGCGGGAGCCTGGTTGATTCCGCATTCCAGTGCGAGGTGCCCGCCCTTTTTCAAAAGCTTGCTCCAGTTTTCAATTATCGCCCGGTAATAATCCAACCCGTCTTCTCCTCCGTCAAGTGCTGCTCTCGGCTCATAGTCTTTGACCGACTTATCCAGCAACTCAATATCTGCGGTCGGGATATATGGCGGGTTGCATACAATTACATCAAATTCACCGAGAATTGCCGGCGGCTTTTGCAAAATATCCGCATCCATAGCTGTTATCTGGCGGCTCAGGTTGGTTCTGATCATGTTTTGCCTGCACACAGCCAGTGCCTGCTCCGATGAATCTATCATCACTATACGGCAGCTTGAGATATTTGCAGCAACCGCAAGCCCTACGCAACCGCTTCCGGTACACAGGTCAAGCAGCCTTGTCTGCCACACCTTGCGTTTTAACAGGTTTATTACCTCTTGTGCCAATAACTCCGTATCTATTCTTGGTATCATTACATGCTCGTTAACCAAAAGCGGTAGACTATAAAACTCCCATTCACCCAAAACATATGCAAGCGGCTCCCCATTTAGTCTTCTCTCCAGGCATTCTTCGATCTTTTTCCTTATTTCAGGGTCTGTAGCAAATATATTCCCCATAGCAAGCAGTGCGTCACGTGATTTCCCTGCACAATGTGACACTATCAGCTTCGCCTCCAGTTCACTCGCTTCTACTCCGACGTATTTTAGCTTCTTTCTGACCCTTAAGTATATATCGTTATACGTTTCCATATTTCACTTATTCCCGCCTTAGCATTCCTTACTTTCTGTTCATGCAATTTTCATAATTTTTAATCTCTATATCTTCCCGAGAGACAGATTTTACCATGCCGCTTCTTTTTCATCGTCCGGAATGACAAGTTCGAGTGCGGTTTTTGCGACTTCTATCATTTCATCGTCCGGTTCACGTGTTGTAAATCTTTGTAGTGCCTTGCCGGGAGCCGAAATAATTCTGGTAAGGATATTATCATATCTGCCCGCGAATTTTATCAGTTCATAGCTGATAGCTACTACCACCGGCAACAATGCAATTCGCAGTGCAAATCGAATAAGTAAGTTATTCCATGTCGCCAGAGAGAACACCAGAATGCTGACTATCATGACGATAAACAGAAAACTTGTCCCGCAACGCGCATGTAAGGAAGATTGCTGTCTGATGTTTTCTACTGTTAACGGCAGCCCCTTCTCATAACAGTATATAGCTTTGTGTTCAGCTCCGTGATAAGCCCACACGCGCTTTATTGCTTTCATTTTTGTCGTCGCCCAAAGATATGTAAGGAATATTGTAATACGTAGCGCACCTTCCAGTAAGTTCCTAAGTATCACGCTTTCTATGTACTGTACAGCAAAGCCCGCAAGAAATGTCGGCAATAATATGAACATACCAACCGAAAGCGCAATACCCAATACAACTGCTACGGTAATGATTACCTTCTCTGCTTTCTCTGTTCCGAGTTTCGCTTCTATCCATTTATCAAACTTTGTCGATTCTTCTTGTTCCTCTTCAGGCATGTTGTCTGCAGAGAACATTATTGATCGCATCCCGATTTTCATGGAACTGATAAAGTTTACAACTCCGCGTATGAAAACCCATCCAAGTATCGGGTATTTTTCTTTTAGCGGCTTCAACTCTTCTGTCTTTTCAACAAGCCCTTCTTTTGTCCTTACCACTATCGCAAGCTTTTTAGGACCGCGCATCATAACGCCTTCAATAAGAGCCTGCCCCCCGATCGACGTTCTAAATTCCTTACCGTTTGTTTGCTTTAACATTATAATATCTCACTTATCTATTACTAATATGTACCTTACCATCGACCATTGGTTAGTCGCTAACCACTTTTACGTAAGGAGTTGAAGGTGAATCAGATATCGGGAGGACAATTGTGACCAAAAAACCGCCGTCTGAAGCGTTAGAAAGCTCGAGAGTCCCTCCGTGATACTTAATTATCTCTTCGCATACAGCAAGACCGATACCGCTTCCACGCTCTTTTGAGTTGCTCCCTTTGTAAAACTTCATTTTTAAGTTTTCCAGTTCATCTTCTGCAACACCTTGTCCAAAGTCGCGGATTGTAATGATAACATCATCCTCTATCATCCCGATGTAAACATCAATGCGTTTTCCATCACGTCCGTACTTAACCGCATTGTCGAAAAGGTTGAGAAACACTTGTTTTAATCTGTTGGCATCTCCGGGTATAAATATAATGTCAGGCAGATCAAAATGATAGTCAAATTCGAGTTCATCTTTATGCAGAAGCTCACTAAACGTATAAATTGCATCTTCCAGCTCTGCGGAAATATCGATTTGGGCTATGTTTAAAGTAAACCTGCCATCCGCAATCATAGTAAATTCCAGCAGCTCTTCGACCATTTTTGTAAGCCTTCTGGCTTCTTTAAGTATTATTTCGATGCCGCGTTTTGAATCCTCGTCCAAGTCGTCGCTGTATGTAAGTGTCTCTCCCCAACCGGTTATTGCAGTAAGAGGTGTTCGGAGTTCATGAGATATTGATGAAATAAATTCGGATTGTATTTTTTCGGTCTGAGCGATTTTGAGCGACATTTCGTTTATTGATTCGACCATATCTCCTATTTCATCACGGTACTCGTTGTTTATCTGTATTCCGTAGCTGCCCTCTGCAATCCGTTTTGACATTTTTGTGATTTCACTGACAGGTGTTATGACAAAGCGGATGAATATCATATTGAGAAGATATACCATTGTTAATAAAACTGCTCCAACACCTACAACACCCATAATATTGAATGCTACCTGCCTGTCGACCAGTCTCAGGCTTGTAACAAATCTCATAACTCCAATGACTCCGCCGTCTGCATAAATCATCGGTGCGGATACTGCCATAATACGCTCACCGGTAGTAGCGCGCCTGCCGACCCATGTAGCTATTTGCCTTGTTTCCAGTGCTTCAATAACATCGGGCGAGCCGGGTGATGTGCCTGATGTCATCGCCATTGTGGAAATCATTATGCTTCCGTCACTATTGAGAAACTGCATTTCAATCCTGTCGGCTTCGCGAAATGTTTCAGCGTATCGGAACGCACTCTCATAGTAATCATCATAAGAGCGTCCTACGTAGTTCGCGAAAAAGTCTGTTGCAGTTCTGGCTTTTGCTTCGAGTCCCGTACGGATTGTCGCGAAATAATAACTGTAAATACCTACCGAAAACATCGCAATGACAAGTACGACGGCTAAGAGTGCGATAAATACCGTACCTCGAAGCCATCGTTTGCGTAGTCCGCTCATGAAATTTTCGTAAAATTTCTTTATCCTCGTCAACGCATTAACCAGACCTTATTTGAAATACTTCCTCTGTTTTTATGATTTGTCATTTGACTAAAGTCCCCATTTATAGCCAATTCCACGCTCTGTAATTATATATATCGGGTTTGTCGGGTCATCTTCTATCTTCATTCTCAATCGTCTGATATTTACGTCAACTATTTTTACTTCACCAAAATAGTCACGTCCCCAGACTGTGTTGAGTATATCTTCACGCAAGATCGGTTTTCCCGAGTTTTCCATAAACATTTTCATAATCGCATATTCAACTTCTGTGAGTTTTATGCGGTTTCCGTCTTTCTCAAACTCCCTGTTCATCGTATTCAGTCTGAACGGACCTTGAACAAACACTCCGGAATCAACAGGTCTTGCCACATCTATTCTTCTAAATAAAGCATCAACCCGTGCCGAAAACTCTCCAAGAGATGAAAGCGGCTTCGTAACATAGTCGTCCGCGCCGGTCATCAGACCTGTAATTTTATCCATTTCTGACGTTCTTGCCGTTAACATGATAATGCCCATGTGCGGGTCGGCGGTTCTAATCTTCCGGCAAACTTCAAATCCGTCTGTATCAGGGAGTCCGATGTCAAGAATCGCAACTTTAATATCAGGGTGTATTTTAAGCTGCTCAAATGCCTCCGCACCCGTGCCTGCTTCAATTACGTCATATCCTGCACGTGTCAAACTGACAACAACAAAACTCCGTATGCTTACTTCATCCTCAAGAACAAGAATTTTTTTCACTATTATCATTCCTTTCGGTAAATGTGTACTAACCCCTAAGTCGCGCTTCCGGCAAGCCAGTCAGAGTATATCAGCCGGAAATTTTCTCTGATGACCGCACTGTTAAATGTTAACCCGAAGCTGTCCGGAGGAGCAACCAGTTCAAAGGCGTATGTTGATGCCCCTGCTATAGTCAGCAATTCTCTACCACCTGTCGTAGCTCTTTCAACCGCATTATCGCCGGATAACCTGAACATTTTAAGAAAGTCCTCGTATGCTCCGGACGCTCCGTCGTGATATGAGAATATTATTGTTCTTTCTCCCGGTATAGAATCTTCTCTGCGAACCGATATATTTTCCCGCCAATCATCCGGTAATATCAAGAACCACTCGTCGAAGGTGTTGTGATATGTCGTTAAAGAATATACCCTCTCCCCGGTGTTTCTGAAAGTATACCAGTCAATTGCAAAATATTCTGTTTCAGATTGAGTCTCCAAAAGTCTCAGACTCGGCACTTTCACTACTCCGTCTTTATTAATGTCAGTGCTTGCCATTCTGTGACGGACTGTCGACTCACTAATTCCGCTTGCGCTCACCATTGATATATTTGAAAAATTCCCTTCCCCGGACATTCCCAATATGTCTGTTACAAGACTCCCGTTTTCAAAAGTCCCCTCACTGTCAACAAATATCGCAGGGAAACCGTCAACCAATCTTCCTGTCTGTATACGTGATATTGATTCTATTGCGTTTGAGAGTCTGGCTTCTTCTTTTACAATTTCACCGTCCTGCATCAGGGAATATACTTCCGCAACCGCACCCGTATCATGTGTCGGTAACCGGAAGACTATAACATCATCTGTTCCGTCCCCCGAAATATCCGATATTGCTATTTCCGAATATTCGACTCTGCTGACAAGCTCCTTTGCATGAAAATCTTGGATTGTATAAATTGACATATAACGAAGTGATCCCATTTGCCACCCTATGACCAGTTCCTTGACTCCATCCCCATCCATGTCAATGTACCTGACACTGTCTATTTCAGTCCCGATGCCTTCTATTGTCGATGCAACCACATAATCGCCATCATACATTTCGAATATATACACTCTCAGTGTACCTTCTTCCGGTATTGAGAAAAATGCTATAACTTCACTTGTGCCCGTACCATTTAAGTCAACCAGTTGCACTGCTTGCCTGTTCGGTCCTCTTGACGGCGGCGCAAACTCCGCGCCTTGGTTTGTCAGTATGTTTATATGCGCTTGAAGCCTAAGATGCTCGGGTGCTATTTCAGGCAGGCTGAACAGGTCATCTGCAGTAATATTAAAACAGCCTGTGAGCAGCACTGCTGTGAGCACTGTAATAAAGATAATAATTTTTCTTTGTTTTTTGCTCATCTCCCAAAACCTCGGACGTACATAATAACATAAAAAAACACGCTATGCCAGTAAAAAATTACATATTTCGCATAACGATAAAACTATGTAGAAATGTAGAAGCATTATGTAGATTTTTCACAGTTTGATACTTTTATTGCTTCTGTAATATTCTTAACATGGATTATATCCAGACCATCCGGAATCTGCAGTTTGCTTTTTGTTTGTGACGGCATTATACATTTTTTGAAGCCCATTCTTGAGATTTCCGCAAGGCGCTGGTTTACCTGTGAGACCTGTCGGAGTTCTCCTGTTAGACCGACTTCTCCAAAAACAGCCGCATCGTCTCTTAAGGGTTTATCTTTGTAAGCAGAAGCCAGAGCGAGAATTGTCGCGAGGTCTGCTCCGGGGTCGTCTAAACTTAGACCGCCTATTACATTAATATATGCATCGCAACCGCCGATACGAAGCCCTCCGCGTTGTTGCAGTACCGCAAGGAGCATCATTGCGCGGTTGTACTCTATTCCGTTTGAGTTTCTTCTCGGCATATTTGCACTGCTTGGAGTTACGAGTGCTTGTATTTCTGCCAAAATCGGCCGGGTGCCTTCTATAACGCATGTGACGCATGTTCCGGGTGTCATAGCCGGTCTTCCCGAGAGCAGCATTTCCGAAGGGTTCGGAACCTCCGCCAGACCAATATCAAGCATCTCGAATACGCCTATTTCGTTTGTTGAACCGTAGCGGTTTTTTGCGGCACGTAGTATCCTGTAATTCATTGAGCTTTCGCCTTCAAAGTATAAGACACAATCAACCATGTGCTCGAGGACCTTTGGACCCGCTATTGCACCTTCTTTGTTGACATGCCCTACAAGAAACACTGTTACTCCAACATCTTTTGAGAGCCTCAGCAGTGTCATTGTACAATCCTTTACTTGTCCGACACTACCGGGTGATGCTGTTAATTCGGGATTATAAAGTGTTTGTATCGAGTCTATAATCAATATATCAGGGTTTAGCTCCGCTGTATGTTCGATTATCTCGTTTATTTCAGTTTCCGCAAGAACATATACGCTATTGCCTTTAACTCCGAGGCGTTCTGCGCGCATTTTTATCTGACGCTCAGATTCCTCGCCGGATACATAGAGCACCTTCATTTGTTCTTTTTTGTTTTCAATAATGCCGCATATTTGCAGTAACAGCGTTGATTTCCCTATTCCGGGAGCTCCTCCGACAAGCACGAGCGAACCTGTCACAGCTCCTCCGCCAAGCACGCGGTCAAGCTCTCCGAATCCGCTTGAAAAACGGATTTCTTTTGTTGTATCAAGGTTTAGAAGCTCACGCGGTTTACTTCTCCCATCACGTGCGACTCCTCGCGATGCTCCACTCCGTATCGCTCCGCCACCTGCAACTTTCCCTGCTGATGACCCACCTTTAGGTTTTGTATACGAAGGCTGCTCTACAACTGTATTCCATGCACCACAAGCACTGCACTGCCCCGTCCACTTAGGCTGCTCATTACCGCAATCAGTACAAAAAAATGTTATTCTCGGCTTCACTATTCCTCCAGCTTTAACTCGTACATGAAGTCTTCCGCGAGTTTTGCATAGGTTTTATCTCCTCCGCTCTGAGTTTTAGCTTTAAAAATAAACTTTTTAAGGTTGTTGTCAATTCCCGCTCTGTGCTGCATACCTGCAATTGATAAGCAGGTTATTTGTTCCTGTGTCGGGGTCAGCCTGCTTTCAGTGTATACTTGTTCATACGCTTCCGCTGCTTTGGTAGCAGCAAATGCTTCCATATCCTTATCGTTAACATCTTCGTACAGCCAGCTCAGGTTACCCCACAGCTTCGCCCGGATTTGTTTACCCATAGACGGATAGCCCTCGGCGCATTGGAGTGCCAGATAGTGCACTGTGAATACATAATCTAAATTTCGCTCTGCATCGAAATCTAAAACAATCTCTGATCGGGCTTTGATCAGCTTGTTTTCAATCTTCGCTTTTTGTATCGGTTTCGGTTCCGTAAAGTAGGTGTGAAATGTGCTAAACAGACAACTGTGGCATGTGAGTATATCATACCACTCTGTCTGGAAATCTCTAAAGTATTTTCTTAAGTCATACCGCATCGGGGTGCTTTCATATAGTTTTGAGCGAAAAACCCTGAAATCTTTAAAATCTGATTTGCAATACGGGCATTTATATTCCTTCGGGAAGACCAGTGGTGCATACTCAGGTTTTGTAATACCGGGGTATTGCTTATGCCCTGACGGGAACAACTCTGTTTCAAGTATATCGGTTGGTATAGGGGCAGATTTAGTTGCTTTTGGAGCTTCCGGTTGCTTTTGAGCGGCACTTTGCGGTGACTCATGTAAAACCACGACATTTTGAGTAGCAACCTGTTGCTGTTTTTCTGCTTCTTTTTTTGCCGTCTCTTGCTTTGCCGCTTCTTGCTTAGCCGCTTCTTGCTTAGCCGCTTCTTGCTTTGCAGCTTCCTTTTTCGCCGCCTCTTGTTTTGCTGCCTCTTGTTTTGCCGCCTCTTGCTTTGCTGCTTCTTTTTTTGCTGTCTCTTGTTTTGCTGCTTCTTGTTTTGCCGCCTCTTGAGGAGTCTTTTGTGAATGCGCTGTTGCGGAAATTTTCTTCAGCGGCATATATGCAGCTTTAAGTATGTCAAACAATATCTCGGGACGCGACCATGACAAATCGTTAAAGGATTCCTCCGTTATCACATACACTGCCGAATCTGTCCCTGCTTTATATGTGCAATCATCCGCTCCCGTAAAATACTCACGGCCACCGAAGACATCACCCTGACTAAGCGTTGCCACCATCTGCGAGCCTCCTGCAGCGCTCTTTCTGGTTACATCCACTCTTCCGGCAAGCAGTATATACATCGATTTCTGTGCAGGATCAGGTCCGCCGGGACATGGTATATTCATTCCCGCAGTAAACTTCTTACAAGGTCCATGCTCCGCCAGCCAAGCTATATCTATCATTTAAAACCCATCCCTCTCTAAATCCTACCTGCGTACAATAACCACTTGTATTGCTCTTGCGTATGGCTCTGATGTACTTATTATACCTTCGCCTTCTCCGGGATGCCACCCGAGCGCAAGGTCTGCTCTGCCGTGCCAGACTGCCGTTACCAACTCCCACGGGTCATATTCCAAGACTACAAAACGAATGTCAAGGATATCACTTACAGCAATGGCAACCTCAACATCCATACCGATAAACTGTCCGGTATCGTCTCTGAATGAAAAAGGCGGATTGTCGGACGGGAGAGCTATATGCAAATAGTTTTCCCGGAGTTCAGCATCTTCAAGTGGTTGATAGCTGAAGCTTCCGCGAGCAAAATACCTGCTGACCAACCCTCTGAGCGTACCGTTTCTGCCGAGTTCTTCAAGAGCCAGATTAACCGCTTCCAACAAAGCCCTGTTCTCCATCGGCACCGCAAAACTCAATTCGTATTCAACCAGCGGCTCTTGCAGGATTCTAACACCTCTCGTATCCGAAACAAGCTCCAGTGCCGTTGTTCTTTCCATTATGACACCGTCTATACTGCCTGCACGAAGAGCCAGCATCATTTCGTGACCCGTATTAAACGCAACAGCCGTGCCAAGCTCATCGGCAAGACGCAGAGACGGAGTACCCGCAAGACCCCCGATAATCCTGCCATTTAAATGCTCGGGAGAAGATATCTCATTCGGTATCCTGTTACAACCTACAAGCATCAGCACTGTAGATAAAAACAATAATATTGCAATTTTTTTCATTCTATTTCTTATCACCAAAGAAACTACTCAAATCAGGAATTTCCGGGAAATCGCTGTTTACAGTCGTTGGCTTATGAATATCAGAGACCTTCTTCTCCGGCATTACCCCGCCATTGTCGCAAAACGCTTTGAACTCCTCGCCGTCCATTGATTCATGCTCGAGCAAATACTCTGCTGTTGCAATAACCAAATCACGGTTTTCGTTTATTATTTCCTCGGAAATTGCGCTTGCGGAATCGAAAATTACTTTTACCTCATCGTCGATTGCCGCCGCTGTTTTTTCCGAATAACTCTTCGTTTGAGAGAAATCGCGCCCGATAAAGACCGAACGGCTGCTGTCATCAAAGGAAATCGGACCTATTGCATCACTCATGCCGTACTTCATAACCATTGCACGCGCGAGTGCGCTTGAATGCTGAATGTCGCTTGCAGCCCCCGTGGAAATATCATTGAGGAATATTTTTTCCGCAATACGCCCTCCCAAAGCCGAAACAATACGCTCAAACATTTCGCTTCTCGACGTATAATCCTTATCTTCCTGCGGACGATATACAGTCATACCGCCTGCTTGACCGCGCGGGATAATGGTCACAAGATGTACAGGGTCAACATGTTCAAGATTGTGTGATACGACGGCGTGTCCTGCTTCGTGATACGCTGTTATCTTACGGCTTTTTTCAGTTGTTACGCGGCTTTTCTTTTCCGGACCTGCCATAACTTTAAGTGTCGCTTCTTCAATATCTTCCATTGTTATTACTCTTTTGTTTGCACGAGCTGCGAGAAGAGCTGATTCGTTGAGAAGATTTTCCAGATCGGCACCGGTAAATCCAATCGTACCCTTTGCTATTTCGGCAAGATTTATATCCTCGCCAAGTATTTTCCCTTTTGCGTGAACTTTGAGTATTTCCTCACGACCTTTAATATCCGGCAGACCAATATAGACCTGACGGTCAAAACGTCCGGGACGCAGTAAAGCATTGTCGAGAATGTCCGAGCGGTTTGTCGCCGCAATTATTATTACACCTTCGTTGGTCGCAAAGCCGTCCATTTCAACAAGCAACTGGTTGAGTGTTTGCTCACGCTCGTCATGACCGCCGCCGAGACCTGCTCCGCGCTGGCGGCCGACCGCGTCTATTTCATCAATGAAAATAATTGAAGGAGCGGCCTTTTTTGCCTGTTCAAATAAATCGCGGACACGGGATGCACCGACGCCGACGTAGAGTTCAACAAAATCCGAACCTGATATTGACAGGAACTGGACTCCCGCTTCACCTGCGACTGCTTTGGCTATGAGTGTTTTACCCGTACCGGGAGGTCCTACAAGCAAGACTCCTTTTGGAATACGCGCACCGATTGTAATGTATTTTTGCGGTCCTTTGAGGAAATCAACGATTTCTGCCAACTCCTCTTTTTCTTCTTCCGCTCCGGCGACATCGGCAAATGTTACCTTTTTCTTATCGTCACCGGCAACTCGCGTTCGTGCCTTCCCGAAACGCATTGCGCCTTTATCCCCGCCGATTCCCGAACGGTTCATCATAGAGTTCCAAATGAAGAAAAATATTGCTATAAGGAATATGTATGGTAATAACGAAACCCACCACGGTATTCTCATGCCGGGCTCGTAATTGTATTCAAAGTCAGCGTCATGCTGCATTAAGTCGTTAACATAACTGCTGTTATCAGCATAAAATAAATCTAAACTCAGAAGGTCATGGAAAACAATCCTTGTACTTCCGTCTCCTCCACTGTCTCTGACTTCCGCTGTCCAGCGGTTGTTATTGTTAATTGAGAATGAAACTACTTCTCCATTCATGAAAAAACGTCGTACGTCCGAATAATTATCTATCCTCGTAGCTGCTGTATCGCTCGGAGAGTACATTAGATAAAATGCAGATAATATTATTATTATAATTATAATGTATAAACCTATTTCACGCGGGCTTCTGCTTTTCGGCTTCAATTACTATTCTCCTACCCCTCTATGAATATACTTCAGGCTTCAGTGATGCTACAAACGGAAGGTTGCGGTATCTTTCCGCATAGTCAAGCCCGTAACCGACAACAAACTCGTTCGGGCATTCATAGCCCAGGTAGTCTGCGGTTATCGGCAGTTGGCGGCGCTCCGGTTTGTCTAAAAGAGCGCATATTTTTAGTGATGCGGGCTTGTGTTTGGCAACAAATGCGCGAAGTGCGGTCAGTGTTATTCCGCTATCCAGGATGTCTTCGATAATAATAACATCTTTTCCTTCAACATCAAAATCAATGTCTCCGTCAATGTTCACTTTCCCGGAGGATACCGATGAAAAGCCGTATGATGAAGCCGTTAGAAATCTAATTTCACAATCAAGATTAATATGTCTTACCAAATCGGCAAGGAACATAAAGCACCCCTTGAGCACTCCGATAATCAGAAGCGATTTGCCTGCATAATCTTTAGTCAGCTCCGCTCCGAGCTCGGCGACTCTTTTTTGTATCATTTCTTCGGTAAATATAATGTCTTTAATGCTATCATTCATAACTCTAACTTCCTACCTCTTCAAATTTAATCATTATTACGGTGTCTCCCGGCTTTGGTGATGCTCTTTCGCTTACTCCAAGCTTGTAGATTCCCAGGACTCCTTCTTCGTCGCTGATAACCGGAATCAGATTTCTTTTCCGGACTGGTATGCGTTTTTCGATAAAAAGTTTTTTTAACGTTTTAGTGCAGTTTTGCCCTTTTAGTTTGATCCGGTCTCCTTTGAAGCGTGACCTAACGGACATTTTACCACATATGTCAATATTTTTGAATAGAAAAGTGGTAAACGTTTTATTAATCTCCGACTTGCACATACTATCATCATATACAACTGATTTGCAAGTAATTTTGAGTCCTAGTTTTAATATAATGAAACTATCGCCGATTGTCGGGTATACAGGTGCGAACTCTTCTTCACTTTCATCCGGTACCGGGTTGAAAACTATGCGGTTATATTCTCTGTAAACAACCATGCCCGGCAGCGACAAACTCGCGGATGGACTATTTCCGGCGGATAGAGCCAGAACGTCTTTTACATGATTATATGACAGATTGCCGCCGTATAGCTTTCTGATAACCCTTGATGATACAGAAAACGGCAATACCGCAAGATCTGCCGCTTCAGTAGTAAGTCCGGCACAACAATCACTTATGAACAGATCCGCAAGGTCTGCAATAAGTTCTTCATCAGCTCTGAACAACTCGGCTGCCGAACTTGCAGCTTCGTTAAATCTCGGATTTAGTTCTTTGAGCAGCGGAATAATAGAGTGGCGCACTTTATTTCTGGTGTATATGTCAAGGGAATTTGTAGAATCCTCGACATATGGTATATCACGTTCATTAAGAAAAGATATGACATCTTCTCTTGTAATGCGAAGCAACGGACGAATAACCGTGTCTCTGACAGGCGGGATCCCGGACATTCCGTTTGTCCCTGCTCCGCGTGCAAGGTTTAATATAATTGTTTCGGCGTTATCGTCCATCGTATGGGCAGTTGCGATTTTATCGGCTCCTGTGAGCTCCGCCGTATCGTAAAAAAACTCATACCGCATGTTGCGGGCTGCTTCTTCAATGCCTAATCCGCGCTTTTTCGCAAACATTGCAACATCGCCTCTGCCGGAATAAAAAGGTATCCCGTGCTCTTCGCACCTCTCCATAACAAACGTCTCATCCCGGTCAGACTCATCACCCCTGAGTTCATGATTATAATGAGCCACAGCGATACCAAACCCGTACTCGTATGAAATATGCCGCATAACCTCAAGTAAACACATAGAATCAGCCCCACCGGATACGCAGATTAGGACAGTTTCAACATCGATGAGCATTTCATGTTCAGTTATATAGTTGAGGATTTTTTGAATTAATTTGGACACTTTGTTTTATCTTTCCGTTGTAGCTTGTACGCAACGGGAATTGGAGTTATAATTTTGCAATTCCTACCGCCAGAGAGTACGTCCTGTACTCTACTGTCGGACGCTCCACCATCCATACCTACGCTTTACGGAATTGAAAATTATAACTCCAATTCCCGTTGTTTAGTATGCATCTCAAAATCGTTATTCTCCGTGATGTCTATCCAGTGGCGAAAAATTCGTAAACTCCGGGTCCCAGCGTAGCTGAACCGTTCCTGTTTCTCCGCGGCGATTTTTCAGGATTATTACTTCCGCTATATTTGGTGTTTCTGATTCCTCGTTGTAGTAGTCGTCTCTATATAAACCCATTACAATGTCTGCGTCTTGTTCTATTGAGCCGGATTCGCGAAGGTCGCTCAGTTGAGGGCGGCGGTCGTTTTTTCCTCTTTTTTCGTTGTCGCGGTTTAATTGTGAAAGGCAGATTATTGGAACGTTTAGCTCTTTTGCCATGACTTTCATTGTTCTGCTTATTTCAGTGACAATTTGCACCCTGTTTTCTCCTCTGTAGCCTCTTTCGTTTGTGGCTGCAGACATTAGCTGCATGTAGTCTATTACCACGAGACCGAGGTTTGTCAGGCGGCGGCATTGTGCGTTCATTTCTGTTACTGTCAGTGATGCATCGTCATTAATAAGCAAGTCCGCCTGGCTTATCTGTTTTGCCGACTCCGCCAACCTTAACCATTCCCCGTCATTTAATCTTCCTGTGTGCAGACGTTTACCGTCGACATATGCCGATGAAGATAATAATCGCATTGCCAGTTGTTCACGGGACATTTCCAGTGAAAAAACCGCAACGGTTTTTCCTGATTTTTTTGCAACGTGTTGTGCTATGTTCAAAGCTATACTTGTTTTGCCCATGCCCGGTCTTGAGGCTACTAAAATGAGATCTGATTTATTGAGTCCCATGATAACTCTGTCGAGGTCACTAAACCCTGTGAGCAGTCCGGGTATTCCCGTGTCTGCTTTTGCAGCGTTGCTGATTTGTTCGTAGACGTCTATCATTATCTTGGATATCGGCTCAAGGGATGCTCTGCTTCTGTCCTGCCGCAGTGAGTATATTCTTTTTTCCGATGCTTCGAGTATGTTCATTGCGCCGGCTTCTCCGGATATTGCCATTTCGGCTATGGCTCCGCCTGCATCTGCAACACCTCTAAGAAGTGCCTTATCTTTAACTATCCATGCGTATTCCGAAGCGTTTGCGGCTGTTGGTGTTATTAGCATGAGGTCGCGGATATAACCCGGTGAATCATCGTTTATTACACCGTCCTCGCGCATACATTCAAGCACGGTGACAGGGTCTATGGGTTTTCCGTTGATGAACATTGAGAATATCGTTTCAAAAATGTTTTTATTTACGGTCGAGTAAAAGTCCGTAGCGTTTAGTATACCGACAACATCACCAACGCAACGCGAATCAATGAGCATCGACCCCAAAACTGCCTGCTCCGCTTCCATACTATGCGGTACTTGTCTGTGTAATAAATCGTCCATACAACCCCCGGCGCTTCGCGCCACCCCCTTCCGCGGAAGGGGGCTTTATTTTCCTTCAATCACTAACACATGAATAATCCCCGATATTTCGTTGCCGAGTTTGCATTTTATTTCGTATGAGCCGAAGGATTTTATCGGGTCTTCCTGCACTATTTTGTTTTTTTCTATCTCTATTCCATGTTGCTTTTGGAGTTCTTCGGATATTTCTTTTGTTGTTATTGAGCCGAAGAATTTACCGCCGTCGCCGCTTCCCCTGGCGTTTATCTTTACTATGACATCCCCTAGCTTTTCCGCAATTTCCTTTGCTTTTGCTATGTCTGTTTCCAGCTTTTTTTGCTTCGCTTTCTCCTGCTGCTTCATAACCGTAAGATTTTCTTGCGTTGCAGGAACTGCAAGCTTCTTGGGCAGAAGAAAATTGCGAGCATACCCGTCCGAAACATTAACAAGTTCACCCTTTTTCCCTTTTCCTTTTACATCTTGCTGAAGTATAACTTTCATATATGTAACTCCTTTATATTTGGAATAATATTAAATCACTAGCGGGGCTTGGGGGTTGTAAATTATAATTTCGTCAAGCGTATCCATGGACGGTGGAGCGTCCGCCAGCACCTTTACCTATTCTTCTTTAGATAAGCATCAATCGCTTGCTTCAGCTCTGTTACCACTGTATCAACACTTTCTCCCCTTACCTGCAGACCTGCCGTAGATTGGCTGCCTCCGCCCCCCAGTTTTTCCAGGATGACCTGAACGTTTATGCTGCCTATACTTCTTCCTGACACATAGACGATATCACCGTCTTTCGCAATAGCAAATGAAGTGTTGATTCCTTTGATAGCAAGAAGCTCGTCTGCGGCTTGTGCAATACTTATTCTGGATTGCAGACTATCGCAGTATGCCAATGCAATTCCTTCTTTATAAATGGTTGCGGTTCGCAGTAATTCAAATTTTGCTGTTGTAATCTTTATATCTGATTGTAACAGGCGTTTAACCTCCGAGGCATCGGCACCGGCTCTTTTAAGATAAGCCGCTGTATCAAATGTCCCGCTGCTCGTATTAATCGTAAACCCTTTTGTATCGAGCACTATACCTGCCAGTAATGCGATTGCTTCTTCACGCAGCACTTGATCATTATCAACCAGGTATTGCATCATTTCAGTCACCAGCTCAGATGATGATGAGGCATATGGTTCATGGAAGTTTAAAACTGCATTTTCTATGTAATCGGACGCCCTCCTGTGATGGTCTATTACTGCTATCCGGGTGCATGACAGAAGAAGTGATTCCGATTCAACTTTCTTTGGTCTGCTTGTATCTGTTACAACAAGTAACGTCTTCGCGTCTGCCTGTAATATCGCATCTTGTGCTGAGATGAATACATCCTTGTATTCCGGCAATTGCTTGACCATATCAACTACACTTCTTGCAATGCAGCTTTCCATATCCAGCACGATTCTGGCTTGTGAATTTTTTGCACGAGCCATGCAGTAAATACCGATAGACGAACCAACCGAGTCAAAATCAGCCACCTTATGACTCATAACAAGCACTTTTGAAGCATCTCCCAACAGTTCGCCAAATGCACTCGCCATAACCCTTGCCTTAACTTTTGTACGCCTTTCAATCCACTGCGGACGTCCTCCGAAAAATTCAAATCCGTACTTATTTCTGACAACAGCTTGATTTCCGCCGCGGCTGAGTGCCATTTCGATTCCAAGGGTTGCAAATCTGTAGTTTTCCTGCGGTGTTGCTCCGTCTTTTCCCAAACCTATACTTAATGTTGCCTGGACGCCTCCTGAACCGACACATGTACTGACTTGTTTTAGAATAGAGAAGTCGTCTTTTATAACTGCTTCCAGAAATCTTTCCTCAAACAAGAAGAAGTACCTGTCCCTGTCAAATTTGCAGAGATATCCGTCCTTGTCTGCTGTCCACGTACCTATTTTCTCGTCTATATCCGATATGAGCAATGATTTTTCCTTTGCGGTCAATGCTTTCATCAAATCATCATAGTTATCAAGTGTCAAAAGCGCAAATACCAGACGTGAATCTATGTATGCCTTGCATATTTCCGTGTGTTCCGTGACATCGACCCAAAATGTCATCGCAATATACTCACGTTCCGATTGTACAATGTTTCCGTACACCCAAAAGAGTTTGTCATTTACTTGTACCGGTTCTTCACATTCACTTTTTCCGTCAAGCAGCCAGTCCCAAGTATATCCGGGGATTGCATCTGTTATGATTTGCTCAAATGATGGTTCTTCAGCACCTGTCACTGTAGAGAATTTTTCATTCGACCATATCACCTCACCCGTTTCAGTGTTATATATCAAAACAGGAAGCGGTGTGTCACGCACCGTCAAATCCATGCTTTCCGACATGGTTTCGAGATAGCTTAGAAGCTTAATATTGCGCCGCCTTGTTGCTATATGCAGATATATCGCGGCAATAATTATAATCGCAACTTGAATTACTGCCAGTATTCTGTTGTAGTAGCCAAAAAAGAACGTGGAGACGGCAAACACTATGAGCAGCAAAAAGTAAAACCGTACATTGGACTGTAAAAACCTCGGCAATTTTTTACCTTTCATAAGCAGCAATCTCCCCCTTTTGTGGTGACTTCTCATTGTAACAAGATTTCATTTAGATTGGAAGCATTTTTTATGGTAGTAAGTGTTCAGAGGGTATTCTAAAAACTCACAATGCTTCCAGCCAACGCACTGCACCATAGTGGAAACTTTAATTATCGGCAAAACTTGTGTTGCGGACTGAAACCATTGCGAGTTTTTTGAATACCCTTTGAACACTTACAATTTTTATACAGAAAAAGCTTGCAATTCCAAGAATTGTGTGGTAATATCCCGAATGTGACAGCAAGTTTTGCTATCATCTGCGCGATACAGGTCCGACGAGTGGGTACTCCCACTCTTTTTTCTGCCAACATCATGGAAGCATTTTTATTTATAAAATATAATTACAATACAACGAAGGAGTAATACATTATGAACGCCGAATTTTTCTCTGCCATTGCGGATATTGAAAAAGAAAAAGGGATTTCTCAGTCATATATGCTTGAGAAGATTGAGCAGGCTCTTTTAGCTGCTTTGAAGAGGGATTATCCTGCATATGCCGAATGTGCGCGTGTTTTGCTTGACCCTGTGGAAAAGAATGTAGAAATGTTTATGCAAAAGGAAATTGTTGAAGAAGTTGAGAATCCAAACACACAATATACCCTTGAACAAGCCCGCGCAATCAAAAAGGATGCACAAATCGGCGGCTTCATAAATGAGACGGTTGATACAAGCAAGTTCGGACGCATTGCCGCACAAGCTGCAAAACAGGTTATTATCCAAGGCATCCGTGAGGCTGAGCGAAATATCGTTTATGATGAGTTTACCTCCAAGGAGCATGAGATTCTCACAGGTGTTGTATCAAGAATCGATCCGCGCAGCGGAGGTGTATCTATCCAAATAGGTTCAAGCTCCGAGCATACCGAAGCAATGCTGTCTGCCGGAGAGAGAATTCCCGGCGAGCCGCTCCATGACGGTGACAGAATAAAGGTTTATGTAATAGAAGTTAAAAAATCCACCAAAGGACCGCAAATCCTCATATCACGTACACACCCCGGCCTTGTTAAGCGTCTGTTTGAACTTGAGGTGCCGGAAATTCATGACGGAATTGTCGAAATTAAGAGTATCGCCAGAGAAGCCGGCAACCGCACAAAAATTTCCGTCGAATCAAATGATCCCGATGTTGAGCCGATCGGTGCATGCGTAGGTTCCAAGGGCTCTCGTGTTAATGCAATCGTAAACGAGCTTGGCGGCGAAAAAATAGATATTGTAAGATATAGCGAAGACCCGACAGAATATATTGCCTCAGCACTTGCTCCATCAGAGGTTATACAAGTTACAATGAATGAAGATGGTAAATCAAGCCGCGTAATTGTACCCGATAACCAACTGTCCCTGGCGATTGGAAAAGAAGGACAAAATGTCCGCTTAGCCGCAAGGCTTACAGGTTATAAGATCGATATCAAGTCGGAAAGTCAGGTTTAATTAGAGTCTAGAGGTTAGGATTTAGGATGCAGGGGATTAGAGTTTCGAGGGAGTTTAATGCAGAAGCGAGTACCGCTCAGGATGTGTCTAGGATGTCGTGAGATGAAGCCGAAAAGTGAATTGACCCGAGTGGTCAAAGCTCCCGATGGTGAGGTTTCTATTGATTTAACCGGAAAGAAACCGGGGCGTGGTGCATATGTTTGCCGCAATGAAGCTTGCCATAAACGCATAGTGAAATCAAACGCATTTTCCAGAGCATTTAAGACAAAAATCCCGGATGAGATAATTCATATGATAAATGATAAATGATAAATGAGCGTACTGATAAGGGTGTTGTGTCAATAATAATTGTGTATTGAGCGCAGTGTAAAAGGAGTTTTAATGAATCGTTGTTTAGCATTGTTGGGGATGGCAAAAAAAGCCGGACTCCTGGCTGTCGGAGGTGAGGCTGCGGCAACTGCCGTGAGACGAGGCGATGCAGTTCTTATAATCACTGCAAGCGATGCTTCCGAAGCTTCTGTGAGGCGGGCAAAAACAAATGCTGAATTAAATAAAGTAGAACACATCGCCGTACCGTTTACAATGTTTGAGCTTGGGCAGACTGCCGGACGCGGCTCACCGGGTACGATAGCGTTTTTAGATAAAGGATTGGCTGACGGATTTATGAAGAGATTGACAGAGAACATAGATAAAACACAGAGCACGGCAACAAGAACAAAGGAGAGTGATGCATAATGAGTACAATGTTTAAGTATAGAGTTCATGAGGTCGCAAAGGATTTTAAGATTCCTACAAAAAAGATAACCGAAATCTTAACACAATACGCGACCACCCCGAAAAACCACATGCATATTCTCTCCGTCCGTGAGTTGGATATAATATTTGAGTACCTTAGCATCAACAACCAGGTAGAAAGTATTGAAGAAGTGTTTATTGTCGCACAGTCTCCTGCGGCTTCCGCAAAAGCTGATGACGGAAGTCCTTCAGGCAAACCTTCGGATGCTGCCGCTAAGGACGAAAAAAGCAATGAACAGACCGGAGCATCTCCTGCTGTGCCTGCCGCCACCGATGTTGTACGAAAGCCTCAAAAGAAAGTCGATAAACCATTTATGCCCCATAAGGCACCGCAAAAACGTGTTGTTGATACATCGGGTGCTACAATAAATATGTCCAAATACGATGAACGGCTTGATAATCTGGTTCCCGAACGTGCTGAGCGTATGAGCCGGGGAAAAGAAAAAATAGTCAGAAAAGCCCGGACACCGCAGCAAACTATCGCGCACGGTGCAAAAAAGCGACAGGAAGAACGCGACAGAATGCACCGTTTGCAACTTGAGGTGGCAAAAAAGGCTCCGTTAAAGGTTATGATCCCCGATGAAATCACTGTTGGCGAGCTTGCTTCCCGTATGAAGAAAACCGGTGCGGAAGTGGTGCGGCAGCTTGTAAAAATGGGTGTTATGGCTTCCGTGTCTGATATTATCGACCATGATACGGCAGCACTTGTTGCAATAGAGCTTGGCTGCAAGGTTGAAGTTGAAGTTGTTGTTACTATAGAAGAACGTCTCATAGACGATAGTAAAGACACCGATGAAGAGCTCATTGCACGCGCGCCGGTCGTTGTTGTCATGGGACATGTTGACCATGGTAAGACATCGTTGCTCGACAGAATCCGAAAAGAAAGCGTTGTTGCCGGAGAAGCCGGGGGCATTACTCAACATATCGGAGCTTATCAGACATTTATACATGGCAATCCTATAACATTCTTAGACACTCCCGGTCACGAGGCATTTACAGCTATGCGTGCCAGGGGTGCAAGTATTACAGATATTGCCATTCTTATAGTTGCCGCCGACGACGGTATCATGCCGCAGACCGTTGAGTCAATTAATCATGCAAGAGCTGCGAATATTCCGATTATAGTTGCTATCAATAAAATCGATGTCGCAGGTGCAAATCCCGACAAGATTAAACAACAACTTACAGAACATGATCTTGTCTCCGAGGAATGGGGAGGCGAAACTATTGTCTGTGAGATTTCCGCAAAAGCAGGTACCGGTATAGAACACTTACTTGAAATGATAAACCTGACAGCGGAGATGGCGGAGCTGCGTGCCAACCCGAACCGCCTTGCCCGCGGCACGGTCATTGAAGCCAGAATCGACAAGGGCCGCGGTCCGCTGATGACTGTTCTTGTGCAAAACGGTACACTCAAACAGGGCGATACGATAATTGCAGGAACTGCAGTCGGTAACGTACGTGTTATGATGACGGATTCCGGCGAACGCATTGAATCGGCAGGACCGTCTGTACCTGTTGAAATCTCGGGTATGTCCGAGGTTCCCGATGCAGGTGATATGTTTAATGTTGTCACCGATGAGCGCATGGCAAGAGAGCTTGCCAATCAGCGCAAGTCCGAAAAAAGAGGTATGTATTCTTCATCCGTTAAGGTTTCGCTTGAAGATTTATTCACACGTATTCAGCAAGGCGAGCTTAAAGATCTCAATATCATAGTCAAGGCAGATGTTCAGGGTAGTGCGGAGGCTATAAAGGCATCGCTTGAAAAGATTACAAATGAAGAGGTTCGTGTTCGCGTAATCCATTCGGGTGTCGGTGCTATTAACGAGTCTGACATTATGCTTGCTTCTACAAGCGGTGCAATAATTGTAGGCTTTAATGTCCGACCGGACAATGCTGCAAACGATAGCGCAATGCGTAATAATGTCGATATGCGTATGTATCGCGTCATTTACGATTGTATCAACGAGATTGAGCTTGCCATGAAGGGCATGCTTTCGCCGAAATTCCACGAGGTCGTTTACGGTCACGCTGAAGTCCGCGAGCTTTATAAGTCATCCGCAATCGGTACAATTTGCGGCTGCTACGTACAGAGCGGCAAGATCCTAAGAAATGCTTCAGTCCGCGTCGTAAGGGACGGAATAGTAATCCACGAAGGCGAAATCGCATCACTGCGCCGCTTCAAAGACGATGTAAGAGAGGTCGCGACAAACTACGAATGCGGTATTGCACTAGAGAGATTCGATGACGTGAAGCTGGGCGATGTAATTGAATGCTTTGCAATGGAAGAGATTCCACATGATTGATGTGCTAGCGAGACTTAGGAGTTAAAATGTCAAAATCAATTTTGCGAATTAATGAAGATATACAGCGAGAGTTAGCAGTCCTTCTGCGCGAGATTAAAGACCCTAGGATTAATCAGGGGATGATTAGTATCACTTCCGTTGATACTACGAGTGATCTTAGTCAGGCTAAGGTTTTTCTTAGTGTTTACGGGCTAAAATCCGAGGCTGATTTTAAGAAGGGGTTGAAGTCGGCGGCGGGGCATTTACGTTATGAACTTGGTCGTGCTCTTAGCTTGCGGCATACTCCTTTGCTGATATTTGAGCTCGACAACTCGCTTGAACGCGGTGCGAATATTTCTACGATTTTGAGTAATCTTGATATTTCGCATGAGGATTAGGGATAGGATTTTGAAAGGCTGTAGTTTTATGAGTAAAATGTTAACGCTCTCCGAGACAGTTGCATGGCTTAAAGAGAATGATGATTTTCTTATTCTTACACATAGAAGACCGGACGGGGATACTTTGGGGTCTGCAGGTGCTTTGGCACAGGGTCTCAGAGAGGTTGGGAAATCTGCATATGTTTTTTACAATCCGGAAACAACTCCAAGATATGCCGGTTTTGTTGAGGACTATATAGCTCCTGATGACTATGTTACAAAAAATATAATCGCTGTTGATACCGCTTCGGCTGATTTGCTCCCGAAAAATGCTGCAGTTTACAAAAATTCTATTTCGCTTTGTATTGATCACCACAAATCTAATATGTTATATGCAGAGCTTCTTTTTCTTGATGCCGACCGTGCTACTTGCGGTGAAATTATTTTTGAGATTCTTATGTTGATTTCTGGAAGTATCAGCAGCGCAACCGCAGAGTGTTTATATGTTGCGTTATCAACCGATACAGGTTGTTTTTCTTTTGGGAATACTACCGCCAATACATTATATGTTGCTTCTCTATTGGTGGAAGCGGGCGCGCCGAACAAGGAGCTTAATAAGCTGTTGTTTAGAACAAAAACGAATGCACGCGTCAGTTTGGAAGGTATGCTCGTCTGCGGAATTGAATACAGTTTTGACGGCAAGGTTGCAATCGCTTCCATTACACTCGATATGCTGAAAGCTTCTGATGCCGATGAAGATGATATGGATGATATCGCGGCTATTCCCGGCTCTATCGAGGGTGTTTATGTCGGGATAACAATACGTGAGTTATCATCCGCACATGATTGCAAGGTTTCGGTCAGAACCAGAGCACCTTATGACGCACAAGTGATTTGCTCACATTTCGGCGGCGGCGGGCACAGCCAGGCAGCCGGATTTGTTGCAGAAAAAACGATTGATGAGATTAAGATGGAGTTAATGGAAGTGCTCGGCGAAATGTAAGACAAAAGACAGGGGGACGGTTCATCTGTCTTGTGAAGCTGATAATTGGAGACTATTAAAGTGTTTAGTGGTATTTTAGTAATCGATAAGCCGCGGGATTGGACTTCACATGATGTTGTCGCCAAACTCCGCGGTGCTTTAAAAGTTAAACGGATAGGACACGGCGGTACGCTTGATCCTATGGCAACCGGTGTGTTACCTGTTTTCGTCGGACGTGCCACACGTGCATCAGAGTTTTGTGAGAATGCCGATAAAGAATACTTAGCAGAAATTACGCTTGGTATTGTAACTGATACGCAGGATATTACAGGTAATATCATTAGTGAAAATGAAGTTACAGTATCTCTTGATGACTTAAAAGCTGTTCTCCCCCGCTTTACAGGAGCGCAAAAGCAGATTCCGCCTATGTATTCAGCGATAAAAAAAGACGGAAAAAAACTCTACGAGCTTGCCCGCCGCGGAATTGATGTCCCTCGCGAAGCAAGGGACATTTTTGTGTCAGAGCTGGAAGTGGTTGATTTGTCCACCCTTCGCATCGTATGCTCCAAAGGTACTTATATCCGCACGCTTTGTCATGACATCGGTGCTGCTCTTGGTTGTGGCGGCACATTGTCGGTGCTTCGGCGCACTAGAGCCGGTGCATTCACAATTGATATGGCACACTCTCTCGATGATGCCCTCGCAGCCGCCTTATCCGATACGGTCAGTGACTTGTTGTTGCCTGTTGATAGCATATTTCCGGAATATCCTTCAATATTTCTGGATTACCCCGAAGTCAAAAAAGCTAAAAACGGAGCAGAATGCCGCACACGCGACAGAACAAAAGACGGAAAATACAGAGTCTATGACCCTTACGGCGAGTTTTTGTTGCTGGGTGAAGTAAAAAATAATAAGGTTACGACGATTAAAAGTTTTTTTGAAGTATAGGATTTACTTGAACAACGGGAATTGGAGTTATAATTTTCAATTCCGTAAAGCGTAGGCATGGACGGTAATTCATTGCAGTTAAAATCGGAACCGCACTGTCGCTTGTCATTAGGTTCGGATTTTGAGTGCAGTGTGGAGCGTCCGTCAGTAGAGTACAGGACGTACTCTCTGGCGGTAGGAATTGTAAATTATAACTCCAATTCCCGTTGCGTACATAGAAAAGGAGGAGGATGACTTGAGACGAGCTCTTGCACTTGGTTATTTTGATGGCATTCACACCGGGCATGCCGCACTCATAAAACGTGTTCGTGATATCGGCGATGATACAGGTTTGACTCCTTCGGTTATCACCTTTGATACCCATCCTCGTTCTATGGTTGATGGCAGAGCCGTTCCTCTTATTAACTCGCCGGAAGACAGAGCAGAGATTCTTCGACGCGTTTTCGGTATTGAAGACATTATTTTTCTGCACTTTGATAAGGCTACTGTTTCAATGTCATGGGACAAGTTCATCGATCATCTGTATGATGAGTTTGGTGCAAGGCATCTTGTTGCAGGCAATGACTTTAAGTTCGGGTTCGGTGCAAAAGGCAGCAGTAAGTCACTTGCTGATAAGTGTAACGAAATGGGAATAGGTTGTGATATTATTCCCGATGTCACATATGACGGGATTGTAGTTAGTTCGACATATATACGAAAACTGTTGATGGAGGGTGATATGGAACGGGCAAATGAATTTTTGGGCCACCCCCATGTCCTTACCGACGTTGTCCGCTACGGTTACAAACTTGGAAGAACCCTTAACGCTCCGACAATCAATATGCGTTTTTCGCCGGGAGTGCTAATTCCGGCTTTTGGTGTTTATGCGACAAAGGTTTATCTTGATGAGCACCCCGGTGCTTTGGGCACAGAAAAAATAGGCGTGACGAATATTGGCGTCCGCCCGACGGTTGATAGTTCTGATAATATAACTGCCGAAACCCACATATTGGATTTCCGGCGTAACCTGTACGGTCATAAGGTACGCATCGAATTTTACAGCCGGCTGCGTCCGGAAGTGAAGTTTAGCAATATCGGTGAATTGCAGGAGCAGATAAAGAATGATTGCATGGCCGCAAAAGAGTATTTCAGTCTAAGATAAATGCTTGTTTACTTTTTTTTGTACATCGGCAGGGGTTATTGGTTTTACTATGAAATCGGCGACACCGGCTTCCATGAACTTAACCATTTTATCTTTTGTTATTTTGCTTGTAGTGAAGATAATAGGCGCGAGGTGTCCGGTTGCGCGGATTATTTTTGTAAAAACATAGCTGTTGGTGCCGGGAAGATCCTCATCTATAACGAATAAGTCGGGCTTTGAAGTTTTAAGGTAGTTAAGAGCTGCTTCCGCTGTAGTTACGCCGATGAGCCTGTGTCCGGCATCATGCAGAGCATTTTTAAAGCTATTCATAAACATTGTCATTTTGTTGACAACAAGTACTGTTTTCGCGTCACTTGACGAGCCTTGAGATAACAACTCGACTTCGACAGCAATGTGCTCGGGTGCCTCTGTTTCGTTCACTAGCTCAAGCTCTTTTGGTAAATGCAGCATTTTTATGTCAGCGGACAACATTGACATTGAGGATAGCAGATAATTTATAAAAACCTCCAGCTTTTCATGGTGTATATTATTAAAATCCTTATTTATAGCAATATGACTCCTGCAGTCATCTGCCAGTTCTGACGCATTGATTTTTGTGAGAGATTCTTCAATAACTGTAAGCCATTGCAGGACAAAGACATAGTGTTTTATCTTAATTGAGCCTCGCAAACCATTCTCCTGCGCTTGGAAGCCGGCACAAAAATCATTTAGGATACCAAGATATCCGCTCAAATCCTCATCCGACATTTTTTTAATGATTTCCCTGTCAAACTCGCTTATTGTAAGCAGTTTCTCTTTAATTTTCTCAGGTTCTTTCTCAATAACGTTAAGCGACTCTGTTTCCACAACTTCCAAGTCTTCAAGAACCCTATAGATATCGGCAAAAAACAAATCCAGCGTCGGAACAAAATATTCCACAAAAACCTTGACTCTCGCATGGCGGATATTATTTAAGTCTTTGTTAACGTTTATTTGCTTTTCACATTCTTTTGCAAGCTCATCGGCATGCATTTGAGACAGGCTGCTGCAAATAATTTCCAACCATTGAAAAACTACAGCGTAATCCATTTCCGAAAATGCATGCATCAACTCTTCTCTTTGCAGAGGAAAAGCGGCTGCTGTAACATTTAAAACCTGCATATAGCTGACAAGCTGTGTTTGTGTCATATCTTCAATCGCCTTTGCGTTGATTTCCGAAAGACTAAGCAGCTTCTCTTTCACAATAGCTCCATCATTTACCACGTGAAAACCCTCTTTACCGGTATAGTAATTTCTGATAGGTGCATTTTATCATAACACTGTACTATCTGCAATATGAATAATGTGGTATTAAGCTAAAAATCTTGTTATTATATAATAGATTAGATGATATATAATCAGATTTTGAAAGGTACTTATGGAAAACTATATTTATCCAAACTCACAGCATACATGCGGTGACTCCTGTTACAAAATAATCCGAACGACAAAAAGCGATATTCTCTCCGTAACAGGTTCTGACTCGGCATTATTTGAAGGTGAGTTTGTTCCACACCCGGAAAGTAATCAAGCAGTGATGAACGAGCATAACTCGAGAAAAAAGTGTGATAACGGGAAAGAACATAAAGACAGTAAAGACGCAACTCATAAACTTTGCCCGTTAACTGTTGAAAATTCCAAGATAATAAGAAGACTTTTCGATTTCACGAACCCGAAAAGCTCTAAAGGAAACGATATAACCATCGGTCTTGGAGATAGACTGGGATTAGCGACTGCCGGTCATATCCGTTTGCTTAAAGACTACGATGTCTTCCCTATTTTTGCACAGCAATCGATAAGAGAATTAAACCTCACGGGAAGAACATATGAAGACGTCCTGTCTTCAGCAGTGTGGGCAGTATTTCGCGAGGGCTATAAAAACGGATACGGAGCTGACGGTGACCACTTGAAAACCCGTGAAGAAGTAAAGTACGCTCTCGACTGCGGCTTCACAATGATTACCCTCGACTGCTCCGAACACATCCCGCACGGCTTGGAAGCTGTCGTGAAGTTCACAACAGATATCTACCATGAGCATATCCGGGGTAAAAATATTGATTGTGAGCTTTCAATAGACGAAACGCAAACGGTCACTACGCCGGAGGATCATCTTTTTGTCGCTCAAGCACTAAAAAAATCAGGTGTAGAAATCAGAAGCCTTGCACCTCGATTTTGCGGTGAATTTCAAAAAGGCATAGATTATATTGGCGACGTAAAACAATTCGAGAGAGAATTTAAGAGCCACGTTGAAATCGCTGAAAAATTCGGCTACAAAATCAGTATCCACTCAGGCAGCGACAAGTTTTCAATATTCCCTATAGTGGGAAAATTGACAGGCGGAAAATACCATCTGAAAACAGCAGGTACAAACTGGTTGGAAGCAGTACGTGTAGTTGCAACGACAGACCCTGCATTATATAGAGAAATGCATTTATTTGCACTCGAAAACTTAGAAGAAGCTAGAAAATACTATCACATAACATGCGACCTATCAAAAATAAAACCTCTCGCGGATACCCCCGACATTATGCTTCCTTCATACCTTGATGAAGATAACGCACGTCAGGTATTACACATAACTTATGGCTTGATACTGCAAGCAAAAAAAGAAGATGGAACACCAAGATTCCACGACAGGATCTATAGGGTATTGAGAACACGTGAAGATGAATATACTGATGCACTCGAAAAGCATATTGGTATGCATTTGATTGAACTTGGATTGAAAAGAAAAAAAGCAGTTGGCAACTAAGCGATAAGCTTAATCAGTGTATACTCCTATCCGCCGCCGAAAATATGGATAATCTCCACATTATCATCTACATTTACCGCAGCGGTCAACCATTTGTCCTCTTCAATGACTGATCCATTGATTTTTACGATAATGGCAACAAAATCAAAATTATTCTCTCTCATCAGAGAACCAATAGTCGTCCCCTCTAAATATGGATAGGGACGGTTATTTAGTTGGATTGTTAAGTCGTTCATTGCAAGCACCTCGCAGAGCCTCGAATCAGTCACTCTTTTTTTACTCCTACCTCCAGAGTAAACATCGTGTTTACACTGACGGACACTCCACCGTCCGTGAGTGCTATGTTATAAAGGGTGCTCGACAGAGGCTCGCTTGCGAGACTTTGGACACACTACTATTATAACATGGCAACCGCTTGTCTGTAGCAATTCGAGTTGTGTTGCGAAAAGGTAGAACATCG
>Ga0123353_10000056_pt1 | contig 127423 bp, 118 predicted proteins | sample TergutLab28metaG_3_FD_92763 | JGI IMG/M metagenome (GOLD analysis project Ga0123353, IMG submission 92763) | Labiotermes labralis P3 segment gut microbial communities from Petit-Saut dam, French Guiana - Lab288 P3 | ecosystem: Host-associated > Arthropoda: Insects > Digestive system > Gut ... | reverse complement strand
TCTAACCAACTGAGCTAACGGTCCGAGAAAATTGGTGCCTCAGGGGAGAATCGAACTCCCGACACAAGGATTTTCAGTCCTTTGCTCTACCGACTGAGCTACCGAGGCGTGGTATTTAATTGGTGACCCAGAAGGGACTCGCTCCGCAAGCGTTGCTTGCTATCACGCCTGGGCTGCGGGCTTCATCTGCCACCGGCAGCGCCCTTGCCCGTTCTCGTCCCGCAAGCTATCCGGTGTCTACAGGGCTTATAAGGCAGACAAGCTGTTAAGCGTGAATTGGCGACCCAGAAGGGACTCGAACCCTCGGCCTCCACCGTGACAGGGTGGCGCTCTAACCAACTGAGCTACTGGGCCAAAAAAGAAGAAATAAAAAACAAATGTCACTTTTGGAATTGCAAAGGGTAAATCTGGTCGGGGTGGAGGGACTTGAACCCCCGGCCCCTAGATCCCAAATCTAGTGCGCTAGCCAACTGCGCTACACCCCGAGGAAACGAAACAAATAAATGCGGAGCATGGAAGTTGTGAAAATTAATTTTTGGATGCTTGCATACATAAAATTAAATTTTTACAAGTTACAAGCACGAAGTGCTTATTTGCGAGTGACGAGTGGGTGTATGACCGCTTGCGGGCATACACTTGCCACGACAATAACGTTACAATAATACACTAACTACGGGCTCATGTCAACAGAAAAACCCAAAAATATATATTGCATTTTACAAAATAATGTGCGATAATGGTGATATGGACAAAATACAACTGATGCTTCCAACCGAAAAATATTTAAAACAATGCGAAATATGCAGACAAAGTGTTCCTGACATGGATGTGTTTATGTATTTGGGCAAAGATGGCTTGCCGGATATAAGTGCCGCGGAATGGCTGCAACAGTGCAGAGATTTCAGCCGGGGAAAAAATCTGCCCGAAGGGTACGTTCCGTTTACGCGCTATATTGCTGTAAGGCTCTCGGATGACAAGGTAGTGGGCATATTAACAATCAGACACGAGCTAAACGATTATTTGCTAAAACTGGGCGGGCATATTGGCTTTGGTGTTGCGGCTGATGAACGGAAAAAGGGTTACGCAAAGGAAATGCTAAGGCAGGCATTGTTTGTTTGCAAGGATTTTGGGATTGATAAGGCTTTGGTTACTTGCGGAAAAGCCAACATTGCCTCACGCAAAACAATTTTAGCAAACGGCGGCAGGCTTGAAAACGAGGTTGATACCCCCGACTTTGGTGTTATGCAGCGGTATTGGGTGCCCGTGCCGGAACGTACAGCAAGTAAAAGCGAGCATACGAGAACATAGCAAAAAACGGCGTGGAGCCGTTTTTCTTTGCCTGCCATATAATGGCTATATATGAAGCAGGATGAGATAAAGAATATACATAAGGCTATAGCTGACAATAATGTTAAGTTTATCAAACTGTTTTTTTGTGATTGCTTGGGGGAGTTGAAGTGTATTGAAATTGGAGTATCAAATCTGGGCTCTGCGCTTGAAAATAAGATTATGTTTGACGGCTCAAGCGTAAAGGGCTTTTCAAGTGTAGAAAAGGCCGATACGCTGCTTAAGCCGGATTTGGGGTCGTTTAGGCTGCTGCCGTTGTTTAACAGCGGGTTTGGGGCGGTTGCTTGTTTTTTTTGTGATGTAATAAGTGCAAACGGCACACAGATAAAAGACAGCCGTTCAGGGTTAAAAGCCATGCTGGCCGAATTGGGAAAATACGGGTTTGACACGGTAAATATTGGGTTTGAGCCCGAGTTTTTTTTGCTGAAAGCTGCCGGCAGTTTTGCTGATTGCGGGGGATATGACTCAAGCAATGAAAGCGTAGTTAGTGCCTGCAAGCGGGAAATGTGCTATCGCCTGGAAGAAGCCGGAATTATTCCGACAACAAGTCATCATGAAAACGCTTACGGGCAGCATGAGGTTAATTTTAAACATTCTCCGGCGGTAACGGCTTGCGATAATATTCTTTTGTTCAAGCATATTGCTAAGTTTGTTGCGGGCAGGCACGGCTTTAAAATCACATTTATGCCAAAGCCATATAACGGACAGGCGGGTAATGGGCTGCATACAAATATCTCGCTTCAAAGCAGGGGCAAAAATCTGTTTGCCGGCAAAAACAAAAAACTTAGTATGCTGGCCAAAAAGTTTATCAGCGGCGTTTTGCATCATGCCGAAGCGCTTAGCGTTGTTACAAACCCCACGGTTAATTCGTACAAACGGTTAAACTCGGGGTTTGAGGCACCCAGAAATATTTGTTACAGCACCGCAAACCGCAGTGCATTAATCAGAGTGCCAAAGGCATATGGAGAATCTGCCAGAATTGAAGTGCGGAATGTGGACGCAAGTGCAAATCCGTATCTGGCGGCAATGGCACTGACGGCGGCAGGAACAGACGGAATTAGAGGAAGCGTGCCTATACAAAAAGAATTTGTGGGAAATGCCTACAACTTTCCGCCCGGTTTGCCGGCCACGCTTGGCCAGGCAATAGATTGTTTTGTTGGTTCCGGACTGGAAGAACTATTGCAGCCGTATTTGCCTGACGCTTATATAGGACTGAAGCGGGCAGAGGCAGATGAGGCTGAACGGGTAGTGACAGAGTGGGAGCTGGATAGGTATTTTGAAGTGTAATTCGCGCCTGTCATTGCGAGTTGCGCTTCGAAGCCATTCTTACGAAGCAATCCCAATGTTAGAACTTCTATCCAGGGGATTGCTTCGTTTGTTGGCTCCGCAGGACCGTCTCGCAATGACAAGTTACAAAAACACTTGACAGACAAACTAAATCCTGCTATACTACCTATGCTGATTCAGGAAAATAATTAAAAAACAAAAAAAGCAGGTTATTCTGTTTGCTTTATTGTTTTGCATATATTATAATGGGCAATAACTGTTACAATTAGATGTTAAGAATGAGTTTCGCGCAAAGGCGCTTTTGATATTTTGAACAAAAAACATAAGGATAATTTGTTTTAGATGACTACAAAAAACATATTACGGCTTACTATCAGCAATCCCAGGCTGATATGGCAGATTTTTGCTTACTCGGCTGTGAGCCTGGTTTTGTTGTTGGGAGTTGCGGTTGCGGCGGGGCTGCCGCTTGTGCTTGCGTTAAATGCGGACGGGTTTTTTACTGAAATTCAGACGTTCTGGAACAGCCTTATTTTAAACGCTAATCTGGGCGAAATCATGCAAAATTCAGGTGCATTGATAGACGGACTGTGGCAGATTTTTGTAGCAAACGGCTCAAACCTAATCTGGCTTAGTGCAGTTGTGTTTTTTATATGCTTTATAGTTGGTCCGTTAATTTTGGGTCAATTGGATTTGACTATAGGCAACTGCTTGTACGGATACATGGGCAGCAACAGCAAGCTTTCGTTTTGGGGCAGTTTTGTATTAAACATAGGTAAAAGTTTTAAACTTAGGCTGATTAAACTATTTATTGTGCTGCCGGCAGATATACTGATATTCACAATTATGTTTTTCAGTCTTGAGTTGTTTGCGCTGGGAGCCCTCTGGGCATATTTTGCACCGTTTATAATTATTCTTGGGGGCTGTGTTTTAGTTGGACTAAGGCTGTCGCTGTTTGCTTGCTGGACGCCCAACATGATTGTAACAAACCAGGGAGTGTTCCGCTCTTTACGAGAAAACTTCAGGTGCGGGATGGTTAAATTCCAGCGCACTGCTATTTCAGCTTTTGTGCTGGTTCTGATAATTTTTGTGCTTAACTATTGCTTTATGTTTTTCACGGCAGGAGTGGCATTGCTTATTACAATCCCAATCAGCGTGCTTATGATTTATATTTTTGGCTTTGTAATATATTTTCAGAACAACGGGCTGAAGTTTTATGTAGACAGCGGCACAATAATTACACCTAAAAAACAAGAGTTCAATGACGAACTCAGTAAAATAAAACATATAATCTAGAAGGAGATAAAAGAAAAAATGAACCCTAATTTAAAAGTAATATTCTTAGGCGGAGTGGGCGATATGGGTAAAAACTGTACCGCGCTCCAGTTTGGTGATGACATTTTAGTGATTGATGCAGGCGTGAGTTTCCCCGGCGATGATATGCCCGGAATTGACTTAATTATACCGGACTTTACCTGGCTGAAAGAAAACAAGGACAAGGTAAAAGGCATTGTAATTACTCATGCGCATGAGGACCATATAGGAGCTACGCCGTATTTAATAAACGAGGTTAAGGCACCGATTTACGGCAGCAGGCTTAGTATTGCGCTGATTGAAAACAAGCTGCGTGAGCATCCGCAGGTGCACGCGCGTGCAAACGTGGTTAAGCCTAAAAGCGTGGTGCGCATAGGCAATTTTGTGGTTGAGTTTGTAAACGTTAACCACTCGGTAGCAGGCGCTTTTGCGCTTAGCATAACTACACCCGTAGGGGTGGTGTTTGTTACCGGTGACTTTAAAATTGACTTTACGCCGCTGTCTGATGCCGTTACCGATTTAGCACGAATAGGAGAGATTGGCAACCGCGGAGTGCTGCTGCTTATGTGTGACAGCACCAATGTAGAGCGCCTCGGGCACAGCATCAGTGAAAGTACGGTTGCTGCAGGCTTGGAAGAAATTTTTAAGAAAAGCGTAAACAAACGTATTATAATTACGGCATTTGCAACAAATGTGCATCGTATGCAGCTGATGATGGACTTAGCCAAACAATATAAGCGTAAAGTTGCTTTTGCGGGCAGAAGCATGATAAACAACATGGAAATAGCAATGAAGATAGGCGAGATTAAGTTTGACCATCAGCTTATTGTGGATATTGAAAAGATTAAAAACTATGCACATAACGAAATTCTGATACTTGCAACCGGCAGCCAGGGCCAGCCCAATACTGCGCTTTCGCGCATGGCAAACGGCGAATTTAACAACGTGCACATAGGCGAGCATGACGTAATTGTTTATTCAAGCTCCCCGGTGCCCGGTACGGGCAACGAAAGACTGGTTGCTAACACGATTAACGAACTGACCAGATGCGGTGCGGAGGTAATTTCTAATGACGAAGTGGCAGACGTTCATGCCTCCGGTCATGCGTACCAGGACGAGATTAAAACCATTCATGCGCTTTTAAGGCCTAAGTTTTTTATGCCTGTTCATGGTGATTACAAGCAGCAAAAAGTTCACAGAGAGCTTTCCGAAAACATGGGTATGAAGCCGCAAAGCATAATTGTGCCCGAAATAGGTGACGTAATTGAAATTAGCGCTAATACAATTAAAAAGACGGGTACGGTTCAGGCAGGCGCAAGGCTTGTAGACGGACTTGGTGTGGGTGACGAGGAGAGTATTGTTTTGCGCGACAGAAAGCAGCTGGCAGAAGAGGGTATGTGTCTGGTTGTGGTAGCAATAAGCAGTAAAAACGGAAGCGTAGTATCCGGGCCGGATATAATCACCCGCGGGCTTATTTATTCGCATGAGGCAGAAGGGATTCTGCAGGAAGCCAAAACCACGGTTGAAAAAACTCTTAATGACAGTGACTTGCGCGCCGAGGACAGAACCATAATTAAAAGTAATATCAGGCGAAGTTTAAGCAATTTGTTGTACAAAAAGACAAAACGCAGGCCGATGATATTACCGATAGTAGTGGATGTATAGCACGATATAATTCCCCTCTGGAGAGGGGTGGCAGGCGAAGCCTGACGGGGTGTGGCTAACCAAAATTTTGAGCAACCACACCCCGCCCTACGGGCACCCCTCTTATAGAGGGGAATTTAGAGTGGAAGGAGCAAAAGTGACCAAAAAGCAACAGGCAATTCTATATGAAATGGAGGCGTATGCCGCCATGAATAATGTGCCGGTTATCAGTAAGGACTCGGCTGAGGTTTTGGTTAAAGCCTGCAAAGAAAAGGCGCCTAAAACTATTCTTGAAATCGGAACCGCTATAGGTTACTCAGGCGCGCTTATGCTGTTAAATTCTGATAAAGACTCCAACTTAACTACAATTGATATTTCTATCCCGAATTTGTTGGAAGCTAAAAACAACTTTTCTAAACTGGGTTTAAACGATAGAGTAAATATTATTTTAGAAGATTGTGTGCTTGCGCTGCAAAAGCTGGAGGGCAGGTTTGATTTTGTGTTTTTAGACGGACCGGTTGCAAAGTATGCCGATTGCCTGCCGCTGATAATTAAATTGTGCAGCTTAGAGGCGGTTATTGTTGCCGACAATGTAAGTGTGGTTAAGGGCAGGCTGATTACGCAAAAGCCTGAAAGAATGAAACGGGTTAGTGATAAGCTATTGGAGTTTATAGAGGCTGTGAAAAGTAATCCAAGCCTTAAAAGTGAGTTTTACGAGACCGGTGATGGAGTGGTGGTGGCGAGATATACGGGATAGAATTCCCCTCCTTGGAGGGGTGGATGCCGAAGGCGGACGGGGTGGTTTAAAAGGTTTTGCGCTTGCTCTACGCAAGGGCTAGTCGCGGCCTTGCCGCGGCCAACAGCACGGACTCTTCTTTGACCGCTGTTACTCCGTTTTTCCACCCTTTCAGAAAAGGGGAATTTGTTCGGGACGGTCTTTGCCTGTCAACCACCCCGTCGGGCAATGCCCGCCACCCCTCCAAGGAGGGGAATTTTAAAAGGAGGCTGCATATGAAAAAATACGAGCTTTTAGCCCCTGCGGGCGACATTGAAAAGCTTAAGGCGGCGTTCCATTTTGGGGCGGATGCCTGTTATTTTGCCGGCAAAAAATGGGGCTTGAGGGCGTTTAGTGCAAACTTTGAGCGCGACGAACTGGCAGACAGCATTGCACATGCTCATGCTATTGGTAAAAAAGCGTACATTACGGTAAATATTCAGGCGCATAACAAAGACTTTGAGGGCCTCTCGGACTATATCCTGGAGCTGGAAAAAGCGGGTGCCGATGCGGTAATTGTATCGGATGCGGGCGTGCTTAGTTTAATTAAACAGGTTGCGCCAAAACTGCCGGTGCATTTATCTACTCAGGCTTGCGCAAGCAATAAATATGCGGTGCGGTTCTGGCATGAGGCGGGCGCAAAAAGAGTGATACTGGCCCGTGAACTGACTGTTGCTGAAATTGCGGAGATTCACGCATATGTGCCGGAGGTTGAGCTGGAGGTTTTTGTGCATGGCGCAATGTGTATTTCGTATTCGGGCAGGTGCTTACTCAGCAATTATCTGGCGGGCAGAGACAGCAACCGGGGCGAATGCGTGCAGAGCTGCAGGTGGGAGTATAGTATAACCGAAAAAAGCCGCCCGGGACAGCATCTTGAAATTCAGGAGGACAACCGCGGCACATATATATTAAACAGCAAGGATTTGTGCCTGATTCAGCACCTGGATAAGCTTGCCGCGGCGGGTGCAACAAGCTTTAAAATAGAAGGCAGAATGAAGAGCGCATATTACGTGGCAAGTGTAACCAATGCTTACCGTCGTGCGCTGGATTTGCTGGAAAAAGGCAAGTTTAAGCCAAAAGCTGACTGGCTGACGGAGTTAAACAAATCCAGCAACCGCACCTTTACAACCGGTTTTATGCTGGGCAGCGAGGAATGTCGTCAGAATTCCCCTTTGCTCCGCGAAGGGGTGGATGCCGCTGAGCGAGAAGCGAAGCAAGGCAGACGGGGTAGTCGCGCCGCGAGCGAGGACGGGGTGTGTTCCGAAACGACTATTAACTTAGACGACGCCCTTCCGCATACCACACACGACTTTGTGGCGGTGGTGCTGGAAGAAACCGGCAAAGACGGCTTTACGTTAATTGAGCAGCGCAACAGGTTTAAAACAGGCGAAACGCTGGAGGTGTTAAGCTCCGGCAGCAACCATAATAAAAACTTTGTAGTGGGTGAGATGAAACGCGAAAACGGCGAACCGATTACCGATGCCCTGCGGGTACAGGAAAAGCTGTACATAAAACTGGGCTTTAAACTAAAGCCAATGGATATGCTGCGGAAGCAAACGCAATAAAAAACCACCATGCGGTGGTTTTTGTTATTTCTCCAGTTTTTGCTCTTTTAAGGTGCCGCGTATATTGTTTAAGCCGTCAATTGCTTCGCTTTTCACTTTAGCCTTTTTTGTCCTAGCCATGTGCCTTGCTTCTTTAACATTGTTCATAATATCGTTTGCCTTTTCTGCTAAATCTACAACATATTTAGAATACAGGCTGTCATGGCTGGATTTGTTCCAGGCATAATTCACTACTTGGTATTTGTCTGAATTGGGACCGATGTGCATTTTTACACCGTGCTCTACACAAACAATAACATCTTTTGCTTTTGCAACCTTAAGTGCATGGTCAATTGTTTGCCCAAGTTCGCCGGCTTCAATATTAATGGTGGCAGAACCTTCTCTTGATAGTTTTTTGTAAAAATTATCTCTATCAGCTGCATGAAAATATGTGACTAAATCATCTAATAGATATTCGTCACTTACGCGAACCTGAGTGCGCATACCAATAGGTGTGGTATATGGGTTATAAGCAATTACAACATCGTCAATTATTTTAATTACTGTTGCTTTTTCTTTGTCTCCCTCTTTTATTATGTCTTTTATAGTGTTGGTTATATAATCCTTATTTGCCAATCTGCAGGTTGGTTTTTTAATAAACTTCATGGTTTTGCTCCTGTGGTTTTGTATGTAAAGTATATCTCAGATTTGGTGGCTTGTCAATACTAAAAGGAGAATCTTGTTCTATCGGTGAGATTGCTTCGTTTGACACACCCCGTCGGCTTCGCCGCCACCCCTCTCAAGAGGGGAATTATTAGCTCCATCTCGCAATGACAATGGCACACTTTCTTTTCTTCTCTCATACAATACTAACATGAGTACAATAGTTTTGGACCCGGGGCACGGCGGTGTTGACTGGGGTGCTACAAGAGATAATCGGAAAGAAAAAGACGATAATCTAAGGTTAGCACAGCGTGTGCGTGATATTTTGCGTGGCTGGGGGCAGCGTGTTATTATGACGCGTGACAGTGATGTTTTTGTTCCGCTTAATGACAGAAGTTACATATCCAACGTAAATAACGCCGACCTGTTTGTGTCATTGCACAGAAACGCCAGCGAAAACCCGATGGCAAACGGGGTTGAAAACTGGGTTCAGATTGGCGCGCCTCAAAGCACTAAAAACAAGGCGCTTGGGGTGCTTAACTATGTAATAAGGGCGGGAGTGCAAAGCAGCCGCGGACTGCGGGAGGGTAATTTTGCGGTATTGCGCAACACGCGCGCACCTGCTATGCTTTTAGAAAACGGGTTTATATCCAACATTGCGGACAATCAGCTTTTTGATGCCAACATAAATGCATATGCCGATGCAATAGCGCGCGGCATTATGGAAGCGGTGGGGCAGCCGATTCCCGGCACTCCTATTCCTCCTACACCTCCAACCCCTAATCAGGATATAAGAAGCATACAAAGCACGCTTAATGCCCGGTACGGTACTGGTCTGGCGGTAGATGGGATAGTGGGGCCGGCAACGCGCCGTGCAATGGTAATTGCGCTGCAAACCGAACTGAACCGGACGTATAACTCCGGCCTGGTTGTAGACGGCATATGGGGGCCGAGGACTAGGGCAGCGGTGCCGATTGTACGAAACGGCGCACGCGGCAACATCGTCTGGCTGATTCAGGCAGCGCTTACAATAGCAGGATATCCGACTGTAGCGGACGGAGTATTCGGGCCAAACACCGAGGCCAGAGTAAGACAGTTTCAGCAGGCAAGAGGCCTTTCGGCAGACGGAGTAGTTGGACCGAACACATTTGAATCATTGTTCAGAGTGCCGTAAAAACAGGTAACAGGGAGCAAGTAACAGGTAACAACGATGGGTCGCTTGCGCTCCAAGATGTTGTCATTGCGAGACTCGACCCGAAACGTATTCAAACGAAGCAATCCCATGGATGGAGGCTAAAAAGACATACACCCCGCCACTACGTGGCACCCCTCTAATTTAGAGGGGAATTTTTATGGTAAAAGTATCTTTTTAGAGAAAACACTTGACTAGCAATGCCAAATCTGGTAAAATGCAAAGGTTAATTACTAAAAACCAGCTGTGGGAGCTTAGCTCAGCTGGTAGAGCATCTGCCTTACAAGCAGAGGGTCACAGGTTCGAGTCCTGTAGCTCCCACCAAACTTGGCTTACGCCAAGCGTGAAACGATAAACATGAAACATGAAACGATGAAGCTTAATACGAGCTATATAGCTTTAGGCAAGTTTGTACGTTTAATGTTTAACGTTTAGTGTTTCACACAACACATAAAATCTCCATGCGGAAGTGGCTCAGTTGGTAGAGCATCACCTTGCCAAGGTGAGGGTCGCGGGTTCGAATCTCGTCTTCCGCTCCAAACTTGCCTTGCGGCAAGCGTGAAACGATAAACATGAAACATGAAACGATGAAGCTTAATACGAGCCATGTAGCTTTAGGCAAGTTTGTACGTTTAATGTTTAACGTTTAATGTTTCACTTTTCTTTTTAAGAACATAAAATAATTATCCCAAGAAGGGATACGGGACATGGCGCTAAAGCCCAAGTGGTAGGCCACTGGCTACGCTGGAAGGGGCTTCGCTCTGTCCACTTGGCACAACTTATGGGTTCATAATAATTTAATAGGTTACCAATCTGCCAGGATTGCTCAATCTGGCGCCATAGCCAAGTGGTAAGGCAAAGGTCTGCAAAACCTTTATTCCCCGGTTCAAATCCGGGTGGCGCCTCCAAATTTGCCTTTTAAAACCCTGCTGATGTGGCGGAATAGGCAGACGCAAAGGACTTAAAATCCTTCGGGGGCAACCTCGTGCCGGTTCAAGTCCGGCCATCAGCACCATGATTAAGCATAATGCATACCAAAGAAAATCAAAAATAAAGAGGGGGTAAAAAATGAAAGGAATTAGCAAACTACTAATTCTTCCCGCATTGATGTTGTGTTGCGGCATTGCGTTTGTGGCGGCGAATACGACGCTTGCGGGAAACGGCGGGGTTAAAACCGTGCACGCGGCGGACGGCTTTGTATTGGCAAGCACGATAACTACCTACGGCTTGACCGCCGAGAACGTGAGCGCAACTTCCGTAACTGTAACGGGTACGAAAACTAATGCGACAAGTACACTTGCGTTGAATATTGATGCGGGTGTGACTGTGGTGTGGAAGGCGGAGTTGTCCGGCAATACAACTTTAATAAGCCTTTCGGGTGCGGGAACATTTACCGTTGCGGACGGTCTAATAAGCGCATCGGGCGGCTATGCGATTGACAATCAAGCAGGCAGCAAGGTCGAGGTATCGGGCGGCGAGGTTAGTTCGGTAAACCTTAATGCGATTTACAATGACGCGGGCGGTACGGTAACCGTTTCGGGCGGTACGGTAAAAAGTACGGGCAACACGGGTAATGCAATTCACAATGGCACAAACGGTACTGTAAGTATTTCAGGAACGGCAACGGTCAGCGTGGATAGCGGCAGAGCAATTCAAAATTATGCTAACGGCACAATAACCGTTTCGGGCGGCACGGTCAGCGCGACAACAGGCACGGCGATTTATAATAACGCAGGCGGCACAATAACCGTTTCGGGCGGTACAGTCAGCGTGACAGGCGGTACGGGCACGGCGATTCATAACCAAGCAGGCGGCACGGTCAATGTTTCCGGCGGCACGATTAGTACGATAAGCGGTCAAGCGATTTCCAATAATACAGGCACGGTCAATGTTTCGGGAACTGCAACGGTCAGTGCTACAGGCATCGGCGGCGTAGCGATTTACAATCAAACAGGCGGTGAAATCAATGTTTCCGGCGGTACGGTAGAAGCGACAGGCTCATACGGCGTTGCTATTCAAAATCAAGCAGGTGGTACGATTAACGTTTCGGGTGGCACGATAAAAGCAGCAATAGACAGGGGTTTTGCAATCGTCAATTATGCTTCAGGCACGATTACAATTTCTCAAACAAACGCAGGTATTTCCACTTTAATTACCTCTGTAAATACAAATGTTAACGAAAGCACGATTTACCTCGGCGGCGGCACTCTTAACATCAACGGCGGCTCAATCACCAACACCGCGGGCGGCAACGCTATTTTTCATGCAACCAGCGCAGCAATAACAATCGGCAAAGCCGAGCCCGTCCCGACAAGCCCGGTTTTGGTAAAAACCTATAACGATTTCGGAAGCATATCTGTCGGCGGGAATGTTATACCCGGCTCGCCGGCGGAGTGGTATAAGGTTGGCGACCCTAATCCGATAGCGAACGCGAAATCGTTTACATATACCCCAAAAGCCGTGGCCGACAGCGGTGCTTACACTGCCAGGGTTAAGAACACCTTTACGGGAATGATTAACGGCACGGTGCAAACGTTGACAAGCACCGAGTGGAGCGATTTGTCAGCCCCGATTCATGTAACGATTATGCCGAAGATAGTTGTGGTTACGGCTATGGCAATGAGCAAGGTTCAAGGCACGGCAGACCCTTTTCTTCAATATCATCACTCCTCATTAGTGGGGGACGTGAGCGGCAACTACGTCTATATTGAGGGCACTCTTGTCCGCGAGTCCGGTGAAACGGTAAGAACATACAATATAAATCTCGGCTCGGTAAGAATTTATGAAGAAGACGAGTTTGGGAATACTCGAGAAAGCAACAACTACGCAATCATTTTTTCGGGGAATAAATTTACGATAACCGCAGCCCCCACATTCCTTACGGGTACGGTCAACCCCGCAAACACATTGGGCAACAACGGCGACACATATCTTAACACGGCAACACAAGACGTGTTTATAAAGAATAGCGGCACTTGGGCAAAGGCAGGCAACCTTAAGGGCATGGACGGCGAGAACGGCACTGACGGCAAAGGGATTGTTTCAATCATTAAGATAGGAACAAGCGGGCTTGTCGATACATACACAATAACCTTTACCGACAGCACCACGACAACGTTTACGATAACAAATGGTCAAGGCGGAACAAACGGGATAAATGGTCAAGACGGAACTGACGGCAAAGATGGTCTCAGCGGTGGCGCGGTGGCAGGAATTGCAGTTGGCAGCGCAGTTGGCTCATCGGCAATTTGTTTGACACTTTTCTGGTTTCTCGCAAGGAAGAGAAAAATGGTATAAAGGTGGGGCTACCGCTAATTATGTTTTTCGCAAAACCAAATAAGAAATCAAAAGCAGACATCATGGTGTGAAAATCCAAACGAAATTAATCAAAGGAGAAAAATAACATGTACACACCTGCAACTTTAATGGTAATGTCATTCACTCTTCCGGCGGTTATTGTAATAGCAATTGGCTTGTATTTCCTGCTTCGTAAAAAGAGCAGCAAGATAAGGCTGATTCCGTTTCAGGTTCTTGCGGTCATTATTCTGGTTATGGAAGTAGCCAAGCAGATTCTCGGTTTAACCATAGTTACTTATGATTTATAGTGGATACCGTTGCACGTTTGCAGTATTCTTCTTTTTGCGCTTCCGCTTGCGGTGTTTTTAAAGCAAGGCAGCAAGGCAAGTAATTTCTTTTGGGCGCTGACCTTAATTACCGGCTTATTGCAGGCTATAGCGCTTTTATTTGTTCCGGAAGGGCTTATAGAAGCGGGGGCCGCAAATGCAATGGGCCTGTCGGGTCTTACTCCTTCGTTCTTTGACTGGCACACAATTATATACCACTACTTGTTCTTGCTGGTTATAGTGCTTGCACCGCTGCTTAAGCCGTATAAGCCGGACTGGAAAGAAATGGCAATCGGCGGGTTGGGCGTTTTTTGCGGTTTACCATGCGTTTATTATAGTAATGGCATATGTTTTAAATGTAGGTTTTGCCGAATACCTTACCTTTAACGTGCCCGGTCCGTTTGCGGCAATCAGAGATTCGGCAGGTTTAGCCTGGGCGCAGATAGCTTTATACTTTACTTATATGATTTTGTTTACGGTTTGCGCCCTGCTTGTTTACTTTGTTCCTAAGCTTTATAAGTTGATATTTAATAAGGCCAAGAAAGAAAAAAATGATGCTTAAAAAATTGTTTTTAGTTAGTTTAGTTTCAATATTCATTTGTTTTCAGCTGACAATATATATTCTTTTGCATACAGGAATTCTGCCGATGATGGCAGAATATTCCGCAATTGCCGCGTGTTTTGTTTTTGCTATAATTTTTGCCGCGTTTTTCAGATTCCCCGGGCGGAGCCTGTATCTGATTGCGGCATTTCTTTTTGTTGCCGTTGCCGATTTGTTTCTTGTAATTATATACCAGACTTCAGGTCACAACCAGTTGTATTCATGTATCGGCATTTCGTTTTTTGTGCTTGCCCAGCTTGGATTTATGGCCTTTCTGCACGGCAATTTAAAAACCAGATTATTTAAAATTGATGCCATTATAAGAAGCGCAATAACTGTGTTTATTATTTGTTTTGCAGTGCTTATGAATACCTTGGTGCTGCATTTAGAAAATTTGTATCTGGTTATTATTGTTTCGGTTTATCTTGCGCAGGTTATATTAAACATTGTTTTTGCCTGCATAAGAATGCGTCAGGATGTAATAACGCTGGCAATGCTTGTTGCGGGACTGGTGCTTTTGCTTTTGTGCGACGTGTTTTTGGGCTTAGGCTTTCTTAACGAGCCGTTTGCGTTTAACTGGGAATGGCTGTTTTACCTGCCGGCCATGACTATTGTTGCACTATGTGCATTGCAGGGTTTAAACCAATCTACAAAAAATATTTGCAAATAATAACTCTTTGTTGTATTATTGTTTTGAAGAAATGATAAAGAACCGTATATTTGCGTTAATATTCAGGATTGTTGCTTTTACAGCTATTCTTTTTGGTATTATTTATAATACCGGAGTTTTTCAGGGCGATTTCCACTGGATAATATTTTTGTATTACACAATTTTAAGCAATATATTTGCGCTTGCATTGTTTGGGGTGCTGATTTTTATGACAGCGCGCAAGCTTAAGCACAATGGGGCTAAAGGGGACAGCTGCTTTTATCCCAGAATATCCGCAGCGGTTACGGTTTGTATTATGCTTACATTGATTGTATTCTGGTGCGTGCTGGCACCGTTTGCGCCGGCGGCAGACCGGCCGTTTCTGGTTACGTACAGCAATTTAGCCGTACATTTAATTGCGCCGCTACTCATGCTGGCCGACTACATTATGTTCTCGGTTGGAGGCAAACTAAAGCGGCGCGACCCGTTTTTGTTCAGTATAGTGCCTATTGCGTATCTGGTTATAACATTGATTATCGGTTTTTCGGGTGCGGTAGTTTATCAGCTGCCGGGATTTGAGCGCGCAGGCAGCTTTCCGTACTTCTTTTTGGACTACAACGATGTTGGCTTAATGATGCTTGTTTACATTGCGGCCTTGATTGCGCTATACTTAGCCATGGGCTGGGTTGCGTGGCTGGCGGACAAAAAGCGGGGGAAGAGAAAGAATTCCCCTTCTTAGAAGGGGCGCGACGCGTATAGCAAACATGCTGGGAGCATGTTTGTAGCCAAAGCGGGCAAGGGCTGTGCCCGCAGCCGGGGGCAAAGCGCAGCCGACGGGGTATATGATAAAGAAGTTAAAAAGCGCAAAGCGCTTTTCTTTTTTTTATGTTTGTGATATACTGGAGTTATTGTTCGGGTAGTATGGCAAGGGTGTATGCCCGCAAGCGGGTAGTATGGCAACAAGTTGCCATGCACCCACTCGTCACTCACAAACCTATTTTATTTCTCGGGGTGTAGCGCAGTTGGCTAGCGCGCCAGACTGGGGGTCTGGAGGTCGCCTGTTCAAGTCAGGTCACTCCGACCAAACAAAAAAGCTCGTTGCACGAGCTTTTTGTTTTTAGTCTTCGGAGCCGCCGGGGCGCATTTCGTCCGGGTACTTTGTTGTGGCGGGAGCACTTGGTTTTGCGTGTATCTTTACATCATATAACAGCAGGTCTTTATCGCGATTAATGTTGGCTTCAAGGTTGTCCCAGCCATACACACTGTCGTCAAGCGCTATCTTTTCTTCTTCTGTAAGGCTGGCCTCCATAAGGTCAAATTTATTCAACTTACGTTCTGTAAGATAACTATCAAGGCCGCTAAGATACTCAGGCTTGTTTACCAGCGCACGTCTTAGCGCCGTATTCAGGTTGACGTCACTTGAAATGCTATCGGTTTCGTGGTCCATCTCGTCCGGAGCGGGAGTTGCTATCCCAATAGCAAAGTCGGACATATAACAAACCCCGTATTCTCCGTTAATAGACAGTTCATATCCAAAAGCCTGTTGCATAACATCATCCATAACAACTGTTTTTACCACACTTGGCGCAATAGACTTGGGGCAAGAAAAATCCAGTTCGTATACGCAACTGTTGGTTTTAATGCCATTTTGGTTTAAAACACTTTTCAATAGTTTAATCCGCTCGTTTACATCCATAGCCCATAGGTGGCTTATATAGCTTTCCATATTAATTCTCCTTAGTTTATAAAACAAATTATAGCACATTACAGAATTTTGTCAATACCAAATTTGTATAAACAAAAAACAGCCGGTTGGCTGTTTTTGTTTGGTTTTAATTTTTAAGAACCGGTAGTTGGCAGAATTGGTTTTTTGCCTGCCGGCGCGGGGTTTGCGGCTGTTGTGCCTACCCCAATTTGCTCCGACAATGGTGCTTGGTTGGTTGCAGAAGAGTTGTCACGGGTCCATACTTGTACGGGTTTAGCGCCATAGCTTTGGGATATAACTGCATCAATTTTTGGCCCAAAATGCTCTTTTACGAAATCTGCGGCAGTTGTTTTTTCGATTTCCATACTATACCTTCTACAACGTGCAAGCTCGTTTAAGGCGCTATACAAGCCTGTAACATCCACATTAGAACTGGGTTCTGCAGATTTAGCAAATTCATCTAAATGCTTTTGCATGGCTTTTGCAATCGAATACAATTCTGTAGAAAAATACGAACCTATCGAAGAAGGCTTGGCACCACCCTCTAATGCCCACATTTTTTCTGCTGCTTCGTAATTACGTGTTACTTCCTCAAGCTGTTCGGGGGTTTTAATAGGGTTCCGATTCAGGTAGGGAAGTGCTGAAATCTGACCTCCGCCCCGCTTGGGAAAGTATTCTACTGCGCGGTCAACTCCTTCTAAAAACTCTTTGGAGTCCATGTCCGGATACTTGTTTCTTAAAATGGCAACCTGTATATCAAAATGGAGGTGTTCTTTTGCTTCCGCCTTAATGTCAGCAATTTTTGCTTCTATCTCTTCTGTGTGTCTGTTAAAGTGGTTTACAGTGCCGCCGGAATAATAGTTGTCCATTTCTCCTCTTGCTACACCGTCTTTGATGTTTTCTATTGCTCTGCTGTTAGATTGAATATCATTTTCTTTGCGATGAATATCACTATAAACCCACTGTTTATGCTTCAGTAATGCTTCATGAAAAATTTTGACATCTTTGCTAAATTCTTTGTTAAATCCTGTTTCGTCTGCCATTTTTGTTTCTCTCCCTTTAATTATTTAATTTTTAAGAACCGGTGGTTGGCAGAATTGGTTTTTTGCCTGCCGGCGCGGGGTTTGCGGCTGTTGTGCTCATATGGTCTGTAGCAGAACTGATAAGTGGTTCTGTTGGGTTTGTTCTCAGGCTTTCAAAGGTTGTGTCGGCGTCTACTTCTTTCGCTTTTTTATAATCTATGGCTGAGTTTAGCATTTCTTCAAGAACAGTTCCGGAAGCTCTGTATGCATTACTTGCCAACACCTTGTCCATGCCCGGAAAAGTTTCGCTGCCGGGGCTGAGGTAGCCTTCATCCCGCAGTTCACTGAGACCAACCTTTTTCAAGTCCGGAACAACAAATTTATCTAAATCAGAACTAAAAAGGTTTCTTTTCCATTGCTTATGAGCAATAGCTCCTCTGGCCTGTGTCATTAATTCTTCGGGGCTCTCTCCCTCAAAAAGATCGTACCTAAGTCTGCCACCTCTATGCACCAGTTCTTGTGCAAGGTCAAAATACTTTACTTTGCTTTCAATGCTTGCATCTTTAAACTGTGAAGACGGACTTGCCCCGTTGTTATCTGCAAGGTACAGTTTTTCAGCAATACCGTAGGCTCGCTCAGATTCCTTTAGAGAATTAATGCTGAAATTTAAATGCTCAGTGGCTATTTTGTCCGAGTATGCGGTTCCCATGCCTTCCCTCATTTCTAGTATTGCCATAACGCCATGAATGTATTTATTGCGGCTCAAATCGCGCTCATGCATCTCCTCAAGCACGATGTGAGCATATACAACACTGCTTCTTATTGCTGGGTCTGTTGTTCTGTCGCTATAAATCTTTTTAAAAAACTCACTGCGGGCGTTGTGTTGTTCCATTAGTTCTTCCGTAGATGTTTCCAACAAGTCTTTAAATTTGGCTGCGCCTTCTTCATATGATTGTATCGTCATTCATTTGCTCCTTATTTCTTATTTGATTCAACGGTTGGTGCCGCATCCGGCAAATCCAGTTTCAGCGGGGCAGTGCGGGTTTTGCGGGATTCATTACCAAGTTTTTGCCATGCGTTGTATGCTTCCGCAATAATCATATCAAGCGTTCTGCTTTCAGGCAGGTTGGCTCCCTCGGCCATTTCTTTAAGCTTTTTCTTTGTTGTTTTATCTACCGAAGAGGTCATCATAGTTCTGCTGCCGTCGTCTTTTAATGCCATGTTTCCTCCAAAGTTAAAATTATTATATCAGAAGTTAAATAACTTGTCAATATTATTTATTGAATATTTTTCTAATAATTCCCCTTCTAAGAAGGGGTGGATGCGAGCGAAGCGAAGCAGACGGGGTAGCCAAACACATGGCTAGATTTCCAGTTCTAAAAACTGCATAACTCCGGCAAGATTCTTCTTTATATCACTATCAAGTAAATGAATAATCCGCAACCCTAAACTTTTCAGATATGCCTCTCGTTTTGCGTCATGCTCTTGTTTGTAATCGTGAGTAATGCCATCAATTTCAATTACGGTTTTATTTTCTGAGCAATAAAAATCAACAATGTAATTGCCTATTACTCTTTGTCTGTCAAAATCTAGACCTTTAAATTGTTTGTTTTTTAGTTGTAGCCACAGCAGCACTTCAGACAAATTGCCTGCTTTTCTTAAGGTTTTTGCATAGGGAAGTAGTTTAGGGTTAAAGGGTAGTTCTTGATAATAATTTACCGACATATAACTCCTTGAGATTCTTTCGTTTGGCTAGCCGAGAGCGTAAGCGAACGCCAACAGCACGCACGCCGCTTGACAAGCTGCTACCCCGTCAATCACTTCGTGATTGCCACCCCTTCTAAGAAGGGGAATTTTTTAGATACATCTCCCATAAATCTCGCTTGTTCTCCAACAGTTTATCCGCCATTTTGTTATTATAGGCAAAATTCAGCACATTATAGTTTGGAAGGCGTTTATAGTTTTTATAGTCGAAAAGTGCGCCCCAAAGATGACCTTCCGTTCCGTTGGGATAGCGGTGTGGTTTTAATGGTTTTAGCGGGAGTGCTTCGGCAATAGTCCCGGTAAATTCTTTTGCCTGGTCAATTAAGATGTAATTGCAATACGAAAATCTTCTGGCACGCTCAATAATGGCATTTATTAAAAGTGAAAACACCAATCGGGCCATATTTTGAGTGCGGTATTCTTTATACAAAACACTGGTATCAAAAAACAGGTTGTACAGGCTTTCATCTTCCGGTTTTTTCAGGTCATTGGGCTGCATTGTGCTATAAAAAAGTTTATCGTCTAAATAGCGTGTAATAGCGTCATCTGTAAGCGGCAGAATAATAAAGTATCCTACCGGCTTTTTGGTTTCTTTGTGCATAAACACAAAGCAGAAATCCGGGATTGCATAAAATTTGTTTTTGTAGGTTTGCAGGTCAACCGCCAAATCACCGTAATACGGAATCTCTCCCATATCATAGCAAGTCTCAGCCAGCTCGGGTGTGATGGAATAATCGGTTATTACGGTTATCTCCGGCATGCCGAAATGCGCACCAATGTTTTCATCTATCATATAGCCAGTTTAGCACAAACGCAAAAAAATACAAAGTATTTTTTTACACTTAACACCGAACAATTATGGGCTGCTGCTCTAGTGAGGGGAATTGAGGAATTTCTGGTTGCATATTTTTATGTGTTGTGATACAATGCTTACATGGGGAATAAAGTAAAGAAAGTTGGATTGGCGCTCGGCGGCGGCGGGGCAAGGGGATTCTGTCATATAGGTGTAGTTGAGGTTCTGCAGGAGAACGGCATACCGATTGATGTTGTTACAGGCTGCAGTATGGGCGCAATGATAGGCGGCGGTGTGGCTGCAGGTGTGCCTATAGAGCAGGCGCGCAAAATGGCTGTAGCCGTAAATCAGCAGGCAGTGTTTGATATAGAAATAAGACATCTGTTTGCAGAAGGGCTTGCTGCCGGCAAAAAAGCCATGAAAACTTACAAAAAGCTGGTGGGTGAGAAGCTGATAGAGGATTGCAGTATTAAGTTTGCGGCAATTGCAACCGATTTGGTTTCAAGCAAGCTTCATGTAATTACCAGCGGCACCATTTGGCAGGCCGTGCGGGCAAGCGTGGCTATACCAGGGGTGTTTCACCCGGTAAAAGAGGACGGCAGGGTGCTTGTAGACGGCGGAGTGCTGAAGCGTATTCCTATTGAGGAGGTGCGTGAGCTTGGTGCGGATATAGTTATTGCAGTTGATGCGTTGGGGGCTCCGCATGACAAGCCGGAATTGAAATCTGTTTTTGATATTATTGAAATGTCATACCTGATTATGGACTGGAAGATGGCCGAGAAGGAGCGTAAAGCCGCTGAATTGCTGATAGTTCCCGAAATGGGCAATAAAACGGTTTATGAGTTTAAAAACAATCAGGAAGCTATAGATGCAGGCAGAAAGGCCGCAACCGACGCGCTGCCAAAAATATTTGAACTGCTAAAGAAAAATAAGATAGAGAGAAGGTAGTTATGAACGCAGATAAAATGAGGTTTGCAGCAGGGCTTACATCTGTAATAGGCAACGCGCTTTTTGCTCTTATTTATGGGGGCTTGGCGGTTACGTTTTTTGTGATGGTCAGGCTTTTCAGGAGTGACCCGTTGTCTGTTGTAATGTTTGAAATATATGCCTGGGTGTTTTTGATAATAGGAGTTGTTTCTGTTGCCGCAGTTATGCTTGGTGCAATGATGCTGGCAAAAAAACGTGTTAAGGGGGCTGCAATAGCAAGTATTGTGTTTAATGCGCTGATACTTTCGTTGTTCCAGATTGCTGTAATTATCCTTTGTATATTGTACCTTGCCGATTCTAAAGAGCCGCAAGAAGGGCAGGCGCAGCTATCGGGAGCGCAGACCTGTGCATTTACCTCGGAAATTACGCATGAAATTGCAATGGCTAAAAAGCTGTACGAAGACAGGATTATAACTAAAGAAGAATTTAACAGAATAGTAATTGGAATAGCTACAAAAATTTAATATAAAATGAGCTGAAGTTCAGCTCACTTGTGGGGCTATGGCGAAGTTGGTATCGCGTTTGAATGGCATTCAAAAGGCCGCCGGTTCGAACCCGGCTAGCTCCACCAATATTACACGAAAATCATTAAGGGCAGGGGTTAAATGACTATAAGAAAACTAACCACTAATGATAAAAAAAGCTACCTTTCTTTATTTAATGAAGTAAAGGCCGGGATTGACCCGCTTTGGTTTATGCCGGATGAAGCCGAAATGATTGAGTTTTTAGGTCAGAAAGAGTGCACTATTTTGGGTGCTTTTAGCAAAGACGGTGAGCTTATGGGGTACGCAGCAATTTTAGCGGTGTCTCCTGAAATTGAGGATGTTAAGCAGATGTTTGGTAAAACCGGGGCGGTATGTGAAGTTGGGCTTGCTATGGTTCTGCCCAAATTCAGGCCGCAACTGCCGATTGCAAGGATTTATCGGGATTTGCTGGAATGGGCAAGAAGTGTGGGTTTTGAAACCTTGATTGCAACTGCACACCCCGATAACCGTGCCAGCTGCAAATTATGTGAGTATGCGGGCATGAAGCTTGTGGCAACAAAAATGCTGGGTAAATATTTAAGAAACTTTTACACCTTAGAGTTGTAAATAAATATTTATAGAAGGAAGCCTGATGTTTGAATTAATTACCGACAGAGAAGTTTTATCTCAAAAGAGTAAGCCTGCAAAAGTGGACGAGGAAAGCCTAGGAATACTTAAGCAAATGCATGAAACTATTTTGCATTACAGAAATACCGAGTCACCCATAGCGGCGCTTGCAGCCAATCAGATAGGATATCCTTACCGTATTATAGTGCTTTGTAACGGAGATGAATTTGTTAATATGTTTAATCCGGAAATTGCTATTGCAGACGGCAGTGTGGAAATATGGGAGGGCTGCGGAAGTATTCCGTCTGCGGTGTGTTTATGTGAAAGGCCGCGTTTTACCTTGGTAAACTATACGGATGAAAAAAACAGCCCCATGATTCTTCCCTTAAATGAGTTAGGTTCGCACCTTGCGTGTCACGAAATAGACCATTTAGACGGAATAACAATTTTAGACCGGAGCAAAAAGACAGAGTACGTTGAGAGCGAAAAACAGAAAACTGATGTGCTTATATCACGTAACGGGCCGCTTTTTGCTGAGCTGAAAGCACGGCAGCAAGCGGAAGCAAATATGTCAAAAGACGCCGGTTCTTTAGTAAAATAGTGGTTTGTTTAATAAAAGAGGATAAATGTTAAGGGTTCTGTTAATTATTGCCTTAGCCGTTTCGGCGGCAAGTTTGATTCTGGGTGCGGTGTTGCTGGGGGTCAGTTGTGACGGCAGCTGCGGCAGCGATGTGCATGGCGGCATGCTAACCTGGGTTTGCCCTAAGTTCTGGTTTCCGCCTGTTTTTAGTGTCGGTATGATTGTGTTTGGAGGAATTGGAGCCATTTCAGCCGGTATTTTTTGGTTGTTACAGTCTATTAAAGGAAACAAATAATTGCGTATAGTCAAGGAGGAAGATATGAGTAAATTAGTCATTAGCAATGCAACTGCCGAGTTTTTGGTTTTTGCTCACCAATCCGGTGGGGATGGTGTGGAAGTTAGAATTCAACATGGCACAGTTTGGCTTACGCAGAAATTGCTGGCACAGTTGTTTGATTCGTCCATAGACAATGTAGCTTTGCATTTGAAGAATCTATACTTTGAGCAAGAACTTTCAGAAGGGGCAACTTCCGAGGATTTCTCGGTAGTTCAGCAAGAAGGTGTGCGAAGCATAAATAGAAAAATTAAACATTATAATCTTGATGCAATAATTGCTGTTGGATATAGAGTTAACTCTAAAAAGGCCACTGAGTTTAGGCGCTGGGCAACAGGTGTTTTGCATGAGTTTACATTAAAGGGTTATGTTTTAGACCGTAAGCGTATGGAGAACGGAAGTTTTTTAGACGATGATTACTTTGAGAGATTGCTTGAGGAAATTAGAGAAATCCGTTTGTCGGAGCGTAGGTTTCACCAAAAAATAACCGACATTTATTCTACGGCCTTTGATTATGATAAGGATTCCATAATAACCAAAGAATTTTTTGCTAAAATTCAAAACAAGCTTCATTGGGCAATTCATGGACATACTGCTGCCGAACTAGTTTATAGACGAGCAGATAGCAAAAAAGGTAATATGGGTCTGACTGCCTGGGAAACTGGCCCAAAAGGGAAAATAGTAAAGTCCGATGTTGTGGTTGCTAAAAACTATTTAACAGAAACAGAACTAAGGGACCTTTCCGTACTGGTAAGCGCCTATTTGGATTTAGCAGAAAGGAGAGCAAAGAGCAGAATGCCAATGAGCATGGATGCGTGGGCAAAGCACTTAGATGCAATTCTCGTTGCGGACGGCAATGAATTGCTAACGCATGCCGGAAGAATATCTGCCGAAATTGCCAAAGAACACGCAGAAAGCGAATTTGAAAAGTTCAGGGTGATACAGGATAGATTGTTTAAAAGCGATTTTGATAAACTTTTAGCAGCTAGTGTAAAAGCAGATAAAGTAGAGAAAGAGGGAGAAGAATGATTTTTTTTGTTCGACACGGAGAGACTGAAGATAATGTCCAGGATATTCTTACCGGACACAATGAGATATTGCTCACAAACAACGGCCTAAAACAAGCAGAAGAAGCGGCCGAGGAAATTAAAGATGTAGATTTTGCTATGTGCTATTGTTCTCCATTAATACGAACCAAGCAAACATTGGAAAAGCTGCTGAAGCACTTTCCTAACTTAAAGGTTGTGTACGACAATCGGATTATTGAGCGCGATTACGGCGAAGCAAGCGGCAAACACTCCAGCATTTGCAGTTTTAACAGGTGGGCCAGAAAAGCAGAAATAGCATTTAAAAACTTTGAGAGCGTTGACGATGTTTTTGAGAGAGCGAAAGACTTTTATGATGAAGTAATAGAAAAGCACAAAGGTCAAAACATCTTAGTGGTATCACATAGCGGTTTCGGTCGCGTTAGTCATTGCTATTTTAACGGATTTCCCGCTGATGGAGACTTAATGGGTATCAAAATCAAAAATGCAAAAGTTATCACATATAAATAAGGAAACAAATAATTGCGTATAGTCAGTTTTAATGTAAACGGCATAAGGGCGGCAGAGAAACGCGGAGTCGTTTCTTTTTTGCGCGAAGCCGGCGACATTGTTTGCCTGCAGGAGATTAAGGCAAGTGAGGCGCAGTTTAGAGAGGTTACACAACCCCCGTCGGCCTTGCCGCCACCCCCGCGGCTTATGGGGGAATTGTCTATAGGCTCTCATCCCTATGTTTACATCAATCCTGCCGAAAAGGCCGGGTATAGCGGCACGGCAATTTTGAGCAAGTACGAGCCGATTTCGGTTAGTTGCGAACTGCCCGGTTTAAGTTTAGCTAACGAAGGGCGCGTAATTGTGCTGGAGCTCCCGAAGTTTTATGTTGTAAACTGTTATGTTCCGCACGGAGGCACAAGACTGGAGATTAAACTGGAGTATATGGAGCAGCTTCTGGCTGGTTTAAGGCAGCTGGAAAAGGGCGGCAAACCTGTAGTTTTGTGCTCAGACATGAACGTTGCGCATACCGAACTGGATTTATCTCACCCAAAGGCCTGCAGTAAAATAACAGGCTACTTACCGGAAGAACGGGCGGTAATGGACCGCTTTATGGAGCTGGGTTTTATTGATTCTTACAGGGCTTTAAATCCAGACAAGCAAGCTTACACATGGGACAGTTACCGCAGCAAAGCGGGGCAGGGCTACGGCTATACAAGCTGGAACTACAGGTTTGACTATATCTTAGCAAGCGAAACTCTTCGCAAAAGTATTAAATCCGCCGATATTCTGTATGACAGGTTTTACAGCGACCATTATCCGGTAATGTTAGAAATAGAAGTGTAGCCAAACGCTTCTGTTTTTTTTGGTTTTATGCTACAATTGCGATGAGAGGAGCAAGGAGTGTTTAAAGTGGATAATGAGAAAAATGCCCTGCGGCTGTTTGAGGAAAAGCAGGTGCGCGCAATATGGGATGAGAAAGCCGAGAAGTGGTATTTTTCGGTTGTGGATATTGTTGGTATTTTAACTGAACAGGTTGATTATCGTGTGGCAACTAAATACTGGAATAAAACTCAAGCACGACTTGTTGAAGAGGGAAACCAACTGTCGACAAAATGTCGACAGTTGAAAATGCAGGCTCAAGACGGTAAAATGCGACTAACAGATGCTGCTGACACAGAACAGGTTTTGCGTATAATTCAATCTGTTCCAAGCAAGAAAGCCGAGCCGTTTAAGTTGTGGCTGGCTAAAGTCGGCAGCCAAAGAATTGATGAAGCGATTGACCCAGAGCTGACTATTGAGCGTGCGGTACGGGACTATCGCAAACTGGGGTATAGCGAAAGCTGGATAAATCAACGCATAAAGTCTATTGAAGTGCGAAAGGCGTTGACTGACGAGTGGGATAAAGGTGGAGTTAAGCAAGGTGAAGAATACGCTATACTTACCGACCTGATGAGTAAAACCTGGAGCGGTATGACTACAAAACAATATAAAAATCATAAAGGGCTAAAGCAAGAGAATCTGCGAGACCATATGACAAATACTGAACTAGTGCTTAATATGCTTGCTGAGGTTGCAGCAACAGATATTTCTATCATTAGGCAACCGCAAGGGCTTGGAGAGAACAGTCAGGTAGCTAAGGAGGGTGCAAAAGCAGCCAAAGCAGCAAAGGAACAAATTGAAAAAAGCACCGGACAGTCTGCGGTTAGCAAGCTTAATGCAAAGAGGTTATCAGAAATAAAAATAAAAAAGGAGTAAATATGAAAAAAATTGTTTTAATATGTTCTGCTTTTATACTTGCGCTTGGAATGTCTGCAACTCTTGCAGCCTGCGGCAACGCTCAAGCCTTTCCGCATTTAGTGGGTTATTATACTGCCAGAGCGGCTCATCAGTCGGTTGAGCTTAGCTGGACAACGCCTACGGCCGGAAGCTCTGCAATAACCAAATATGTTGTTACCGCAGCAGAAACTGTAAGCGGAAATTCTGTTGCAGGATATCCAAAGGATGTTGCGCCAAGCAACAGTGCTATAAAAGATGCTACTGTAAGTCATACAGTAACCGGTCTTACAAACGGTGTTGCATATACATTTACTGTAAGAGCGCATAACACGCAAGGTGCAGGCGCGGTGGCAACTGCATATGCTACACCAACAAATGTCCTGCATACTCCCGTGCTGCAAATCTCCGGAAACACGCTTAGCTGGACAGGTGTTTTTAATGTAAGCGGGTATGAGCTTAATTTTTATACTGGAGGAGCGTTTAGTATAACACTGCCGAATACGGGTCCGGCCACTTACGATTTATCTGACGTGCCGGCAGATATGGGCTGGAACGAAGACGGATACAACGAGATGCTGGCAGGAAAGACCTTTTCTATAAGAATAAAAGCAATTGCTGCTTCTCCGTATACTGACTCTGCTTATTCGGATTCGGTTGACTATACCTTCCCGATGTTATAAGGAGCAGACAAATGAATTTTTTCTTAAAATATGGACTGTATATCGGCAGGTGGCAGCTGAGCACTCCTATTTTGTATGTGGTAATCTGGGCGCTTACGGGGCTTATTAATGCAATTTGGATAACCATTATTGCCAATTTTATTGGAGCGTTAATTTTCTTTTGGGTAGATAAGTTTATTTTCAGAAAAGCCAGAGCTAAAAATCCGCTTTGGGAAATGAAAGAGAATGTTAAATGTGCCGATTGTGACCATGTGGGCACGGGGTACCGTATTGTTGAGTGGAACGGATACAGCAGAGCCAACGATGAAAACCCGCAGTTTAGATGCGAGGCCTGCCGTGCTAAAAAACTATTGGAAGTAGAAAAGGTGGCAGTAAAGCCAAACAAAGTAAACGGCCGTGATGCAGGCCGCTGGGAGAGTAAGGGGGCAGCGAATGAGCGAAAATGAAGTATTCCAATGGATAAAGGATTTGCACAAGCTCTGGATGGCAAAATGCATAGACAACATTGTTGAGTTGTTTGACGCAAACTGCCAATACTGGGAGACTCCGTATCAGCAGATTGTTGGCTTAGCCAACATCAGGAACCAGTGGAATGAAATCCGAAACTGGCAGGATATGCAGGTGGACTATGAAATACTTGCAATTAAAGACAATTACGCAATTGTAAATTTTTTATTAAGGACCAGCCAGTATGAGCAGGACATTATAAACGAGTTTAAGTTTGCGGGCGAAAAATGTGTTTATTTAAAGCAATGGTTTATACAAAAATAAAATTGTTTTAAGGAGAAATAAATGGAAAAAACAAAAAAGATGCTGGTGGGCATAACGGGTTATAGCGGCTGCGGTAAAACCACTTTTGCCGAAATGCTTATGAAGCTTATTCCAAATTCAACGGTTATAAGCATGGACAAAAGGATGCGGGAGGCTTATGCGCCGCTGAAAGAGCAGATAGTTGAGATATTTGGTAAGGCCGTGTTTAATAAGGGCGGCGTACTGAATGCAATGGTTACCGATACTGCCGGCAAAGATAAGATTGAGCGGTTTAAAGCGTTGAAGCTGCCGCTGGTTTGTGACCTGGTTAAAAAAGACATTGATGCGGCGTTTAAGAGTTTTGACGTGATTTTTTTAGAGTGGATTTACCTGCCGGAATGCAAACTATGGGACAAATGCTACAAAACGGTTTTTGTAGACAGTTACGAGAGTGTACGGCACGACAAGCTGATTTTCCGGGCGGGCAAAGATTGCTTGACCCGCGAACAGGCAAAAGTAATAGATAAAAATACAGCACCTGATTTCAGAAAAATGAAACCGAGTTTTATTGTTTTCAACGATTTTAATATGTCCAGTTTCAACCAAAAGGCTAAACTTGTGGCAGCGGAGCTGGCAATGTAGCAGCCACACCCCGTCGGCTGCGCCGCCACCCCTCTTATAGAGGGGAATTTATTTTGAATTACATACAGTTTGTGTTATAATACCGAATGCACAAATTTTTTATTGATTCAGAAATTGAGGTTGATAGGACCGTAACACTAACAGGGCAGGAGCATCTGCACCTATGTAATGTGCTGCGGGCTAAGGCAGGCGAGACAGTTACGCTTATAAACGGAAGCGGGTTTTTCTATTTAGCCGAGATTGCGGAAATCAGCAAAAAACAAACTACCTTAAATGTATTAAGCAAAGAAGCGGACAAAGGCATAGCCAAGACTAAGCTCACGGTTTTTATGGGGCTTATACGCGCCGAGAAAATGGATTTGGTTGTTCAGAAGCTGACGGAGCTTAATGTGACCGAAATTGTTCCGTTTGAATCAAGTTACGCCACTGCTAAGACTTCGCAAAACAAGACGGAGCGCCTAAACCGTATTGCTATTGAAGCCTGCAAGCAATGCGGACGTGCGGATTTGGTTAAAATAGACGAGACGGTTAAGTTTAACGAAGTGGTAAATCGCGTTAAAGATTTTAGCGCGGTGCTATTTGCGTATGAGGGCGTGCTGTCATTGCGAGACGGACATACAACGCCAACAGACGAAGCAATCCCTTCTTCACATACCCCGCCCCTTGCAGGGGCACCCCTTTATCTTAAAGGGGAATTTTTGTGTAATATTCCAGCACTCGCTCTTATCATAGGCAGTGAGGGTGGGTTTAGTGAGCTTGAGGCAGAGCAATTAATAAAAGCGGGTGCAAAGGTTGTGAGTCTCGGCAAGCGCATATTGCGGGCCGAAACTGCCGCCATTGCGCTAACTGCGGTTGTGCAGAGCCGTGATTGGTAGGCCCCGGCATTGTCATTGCGAGACGGTCCCGCAGCGCCGGCAAGCGAAGCAATCTCAAATATAATAATTCTAACCAATGTACTGCTTCGCTTGAAGCGCTCGGAACCTGTCTCTCAACGACAACCAACAAGGAGAACCGTATGAAAATAGTGTTACATACGCTTGGCTGCAAGGTTAACTCATATGAGGCGGACTGCATTGCGGGCGAACTGATAAAGCGCGGGCACCAGATAACAACCAAGCTGGAGCCTGCCGACCTTTACATTTTAAGCACTTGCGCCGTAACAAACGAAGCAGAGCGCAAATCCCGGCAAATGCTGGCTAAACTAAACAAATTAAATCCGGATGCTAAGATAATTGTTTGCGGCTGTGCAAGCCAAAACAGTCCTGAGCAGTTTTTGAACAAGCCAAACGTAACGGTTGTTGCGGGCAACAGTGGTAAAAACTGGCTGCCGGACCTCTTAGACAGCGTTGGAAATTATGTAATGGAAATCCCTTGCGACTATGAGGAAGCAGGGAGCGTACTGCCAAGCAGGACAAGGGCATACCTAAAGGTGCAAGACGGCTGCAATTCGTTTTGCTCGTATTGCTTAATTCCGCATATAAGGGGCAGGAGCAGAAGCAGGCCGCTTGAAAATATTTTAAAAGAAGCTTATCTGCTGGCTAAAACCGCAAAAGAAATTGTGCTGACAGGTATAAACCTGTCGGATTACGGAAACGGTCTCCCCGGGGATATTGGTTTGCCCGACCTGGTTTCTGCGCTGGGCACCATAAACGCCCGCATAAGACTCAGCAGTCTGGAAATGACTGCCGTTACAAAGGAACTGTTGGCGGCGGCAAAGGCAAGCCCTAATTTTTGTCCGCATTTCCACTTATCGCTGCAGAGCGGCAGCAATACGGTATTAAAACGCATGAACCGCAAATACACAGCCGGCGAGTATCTGGAAAAAATTAAACAGATACGAGACGGGTTTCCTTGGGCGGGCATTACTACCGATATTATAGTTGGTTTTCCGGAGGAAACGGAAGAGGAGTTTAGTGATACTCTGAAACTGGCAAAAGCCGCCGGATTTGCGGATATTCATATTTTTGCATATAGTAAGCGCGCAGGCACTCCGGCCTCAAAGTTAAAGCAAACAGACGGTAATGTGGTTAAAGTCAGAGTTAAGAGACTGGAACAATTAAGAGATGAGTTAAGACAAAGGTTTCTGTTGGAGCAGGCGGGCAGGATTGTTGAGGTTTTGACCGAAACTTTTGCGGGCGGGTTCTGGAACGGACACAGTGAAAACTTTATTAAAGTATATTTTAAACCCGGCACAAGGGCACTTACCGACAATGTGCAGGTACAGGCTAAGCTTGTAGAACCTTACTTAGATGGCATGGTTGGGGAAATGGTTTAGCCTTGTCATTGCGCGTTGGAGCGAAGCGAACAACCATGGTTGACGGGCATGCAGTGACGGATACAATTGTAGGGCGGGCAGCGCCAGCAAGCGAAGCAATCCCCATATAGGAGTTCTGCCCATGGGACTGCTTCGTATGAATCCGGAATAGAGATTCTCGCAGTGACAAACTTAAAATCTTCAGTTTTCTCTTGACTTTGTGCGGCATATGCTATATAATCAACCTATATTTGTAACCTAAAGGGTGGTGAGTAAAGACATGACGATGGTAACCGTTAACAAAGACGAGAACATAGACAGCGCATTGAAGCGGTTTAAGCGTAAATGCCAGAAAGACGGCATAATTGGTGACCTGCGTAAGCGTGAAGCATACGAGAAGCCAAGCGTAAAACGCAAAAAGAAAAGTGAAGCCGCCAGAAAACGAAATAAGAAATAACCACACCCCGTCACTTCGTGACACCCCTCTTATAGAGGGGAATTTTTTTAATGCGGCTGGTTTTTTTTGCGGGTTTTGTCTTTGTTTGTCGATAGGATTTTAAACTCCAAAAAGGCTTGCAATTCGTGGGGTTTCTACCATAAAATCGTGTATATAACACTAAGGGGGAAACCAGATGAATAATTTTAAGTTGCTTGCCCGGCAGGCTAAACAGCGCATGAAAAAAGGGTATTGGCAGGCAGAAAATAAAGCCAGAAGCGAGTGCATGGAAAGAGGGGTAAGCAGGGGTGCAAAGCTGGAGCGGATTTCTGATTTGTACGCTCAAAAGCTGGAGCGTGAGTTGTATCGCAGCGAAACCTTGGCTGACCCGGACGAGGCGTTATATAAAAAGGTTTGTCAGATTCTGGACGAAAATGAGTACGTGCTTAACCCGATTAAGTATCTGATTGACCATGAGAGTTATGATAGTCTTGATGTTACGGCTAAACAGAATTATATATTTAAGCTGGCAGATAAGTATAACCGGCTGAAGGAGAGATACATGGAAGAAAGGGAAATACGTAAGAACATTGTGTAGTAAATAAAATTCCCCTCCTTGGAGGGGTGCCCCGACAGGGGCGGGGTGGTTTTTGCAGGGGAATTTATTTGCTAAATACTGTTGTTTCTGATATACTTACGCCATGGCAAGCAAGATATTAGATAAGCTTAATAACGAGCAGCAAAAACCGCTTCTGGCTGTGGATGGGGCGGTTTTAGTTACGGCTGGTGCCGGCAGCGGAAAGACACGTATGCTTACTCACCGGATTGCTTATTTAATTGAGCAAGGAGTGTCTGATTACAACATTTTAGCCATTACCTTTACCAATAAGGCAACAAACGAAATCCGTGAGCGGATTAACAGTTTGGTGGCCGGCAGCAGCGGGGTAACAATAAGCACGTTTCACTCGCTATGTGTAAAAATTCTACGCAGTCATATAGAAAAGCTAAATACGCTGTCATTGCGCGTTGGAGCGAAGCGAACAACCATGGTTGACGGGCATACAGTGACGGATACAATTGTAGGGCAATCAGCGCTGGCAAACGAAGCAATCCCATCGATAGAATACACCTCCAGCTTCAGCATATATGCCGACGATGAACGGAAAAAGGTGTTAAAACAGGTTTATGAGGAGCTTGGCGTTGAGGACGAAGCGCTAAAAAAGAGCATTGATTACCATATCTCCAACAGTAAAAACAACAATATGAACTATTCCGAATACGGGTACGAATATCAGGAAGCAAGAGATATTGACACAATTATGCAGGCGTATAGGCTGTATGACAAGAAGCTGCTTGAAAGCAACGCGCTGGATTTTGATGACCTGCTGGTAAAATGCTATCAGCTGTTTGTAAAATGCCCGGAAGTGCTGGAGTATTATGCAAATAAATATCAATATATTCATGTGGACGAGTTTCAGGACACAAACATCGTACAATACGACATTTTAAAGCTGCTTGCAAGTAAGCACGGCAACATTCTGGTGGTAGGCGATGAAGACCAGAGTATATACGGCTGGCGGGGCGCTAATATAAAGAATATAAGTAATTTTGTACGGGATTTCCCCGGCGTACAGCTTTTTAAGCTGGAACAAAACTACCGCAGCAGTAAAACCATAATATCCGCGGCAAACAAGGTAATAGCAAACAATAGTGAGCGGCTGCTCAAAACGCTTTGGACAAACAATCCGGAAGGTGAAGATATTATATATCAGGCGCTTGACAGCGACAGGGAGGAAGCCGATTTTATTGTGCGCAATATCTACCGGCTGGTAAACGACCACGGTTATAAATACAGCGATATTGCAATACTCATGCGATACGCTGCTCCCAGCAGGTTGGTGGAAGAACGCCTGGTTAACTACAATATGCCGTATGTAATGCTTGGCGGTTTTAAGTTTTTTGAACGGAGCGAGATTAAAACGGCGCTTGGCTACATTCGTGCAATAGTAAATCCGGCAGACAACGAGAGTTTTACGCGGATTATTAATAATCCTAAACGGGGAATAGGCGAGACTACAGTTGCTAAGCTGGCTTCAGGCGGAAGTGTGCTAAGTGCTATAAACAATGTACAGAATAATGACCGGTTAAATTCGGGCGCTAAAAACAAGGTAGCAGAGTTTGCTGTTATTTACAACAAATTAGTTTCGCTTAGCAAAGAGCTTGGTATAGTGGAATTTGTGGAGAAATTGATTAGCCTGGCGGGCTTTAGAACAGCGTTTAACACCGGCCTGGAGGAAGACTACGCCAGAGTAAAAAACCTGGATGCACTAATTGACTCCGTGGCGGATTTTGCCGGCTCTAATCCGGATGCAACGCTATCCGAATATCTGGAGTCGGTTACATTAATATCCGATATAGACAGCGTAGCAGAGGACAACAATAATATCCTGCTCTCAACCGTTCATGCCGTAAAGGGGCTGGAGTTTAAGGTGGTTTTTATAATTGCACTTGAAGACGGAATTTTTCCGATTGTCAGGTTTGGAGGCGACCGCCCAACCGACATGGAGGAGGAGCGCAGGCTGATGTATGTGGCAATGACGAGAGCAAAAGAGCGGCTGTATTTAACAAGGGCAAGAAACAGGTATCTGTATAACGAAGGGGTATGTCAGCCGGCCAGCAGGTTTTTAAAAGAGATGGAAATGGAGATGAGCAGCGGTGTTCGTGCAATGCCAAGAGATTTTGCTCGTGCTGCGGAGGCCGGCCCTGCAATTACTCTGCCAAAGATAAGCGCAGAAGACTACGGACTATACAAGGCCGGGGTTATGGTTGGGCATCCTAAGTTTGGACTTGGCACAATAACCGATGACAGCAAGCTGGCAAGTAAGATAGTTACAGTGGATTTTGGCGGATTTGGAGTTAAAACGCTTAGCTTAGACTTTGCGCCGCTGACGATAATAAAGAAGAAAAAGGAGGTGTAATGCAGTTATGAGAAAACTACTAAAATCAACTAAAGCATTGCTTGTTGCCGGGTTTGTTCTTGCAGCCATGTTTTCGTTTACTGCCTGCGCCCAAGAAACAGAGCCATATATTTCAAAGCATGGAAATGTGACGCATAGCAGTAATTTTGATTCTGCATCTATCAGGCTTACGCTTACAAACCCCACAAACGAGCATTGGGAGATTGTTGTAAAGGTTTCGGCAACCTGGACATGGAAAAATGGGGAGAGGACGGCCACCGGAGGAAATGAAGAGGCTTTCAGGCTGGCTCCTAAAAAAGCCGAGGCAACATCTATTGGTGTAAAAAACTTAATAAACGAGGTAGTAGCAGGAAAGCAAACCTTTAAATATAATCTTGAAATTATTGCCAAAGAACAGGTAGCGCCACAGGTATGGGGCAGTGCTTTTACGGTAGATTGGGAAAATCCGCTCGGGTCAACTAATATGTATAATCACTTAATCAAAAAGGGTTATTCGTCAAACTATGACTACAACAGCACAACTACAAGGCAGACTATAGCCGGTGAATATAATCTAAACTCGAGTTATATCAGCGCCTGCGTTAAGGGCACACGTACGCTGGGCGCAAATGCGGAGAGTTATTTAGTAATTTATTTCAATGATTCATCGTATGCCGCAAATACTGCCATTCCTGACCTGTTGAGTCTTGCCGGCACAAAAGGTTATGAGTGTATACAGACGAGCACCCCGTTAATAGTTGTACTAAATCTATTGCCTTAAAAACAAAATAAAGAGGTTTGTAATGCAGGAAGTAATAGCAATATTACAAGAGCTTTCGGCGGAAAGCTCCACATTAAAGAAAAAGGAAATTTTGCGGAAGAATGAGGATAACCAGACTCTTCGCAAAATTATTGATTTTTTACTGAATCCGTTTATAATTACCGGAATATCAGCTAAAAAAATAAAGAAGGAATTGCCGTCAGCAAATGAACCGAGCCGGTTTGGTGACTTTTTATCTTTACTGGATTATGTTGCTAAGTTTAATACAGGCACGGATCAGGCAGTAGGGCAGGTGCAGCAGTTTATTAACGCGGCACCGGCAGATGAACGGGATTTTTACCGCAGTATTATAACTAAATCCCTGCGGCTTGGCTCGGACGCTAAAACCGTAAATTCGGTATGGGGGCCGGATTTTATTCCGCAATGGGAAGTGCAGCAGTCTTATCGCATAGATAACTATGAATTGGGTGCGGGTGAATGGTTCAGCCTTAGTGAAAAACTAAACGGAGTGAGAGGCACTTACTACGAAAACAGGATATTCAGCAGACAGGGCAAGGAATTTAACGGATTAGACCATATCTTATCGGACATTAAGCAGTTAAGCCTGGGCGGTGCCGTGCTGGACGGGGAGCTTGTAAGAAGAAACATTGACAACGTAAACGACAACGAGAATTTCCGTCTGGGTACGGGCATTATTAATTCGGACAGTACGGACAAAACTCTGATTGAGTTTGTAATCTTTGACTGCCTGTCCGCAGATGAATTTAAAGCGGGTAAGAGCAATTGCGGATACAAAGAAAGACTTGTGCAGCTGAAAAGTATTGAGCAGGAAATTAAAGATAAAGGCCTAAACAGCATTGCAATAGTAAAGATTTTATATAGCGGAACCGAACAGGAAAAAATACCCGGGCTTCTGGAACAAGTAGCCGGACAAGACAAAGAAGGTTTGATGCTGAACCGTGATATGCCTTACCAGCGGAAACGTCATAACGGAATTTTAAAAGTTAAGAAGTTTTACACGGTTGATCTTAAAATTGTTGCAGTTGAAGCCGGCGGGGGCCGCCTGGCGGGCACGCTCGGTGCATTTGTGGTTGAATACAAAGACAATCTTGTAAATGTGGGCTCCGGTTTTTCCGATGAGCAGAGGAGTGAGTTCTGGGCTAAAAAAGAAGAATTAATCGGGCGGGTTATAGAGGTTAAGTACAAAGAAGAAAGCGTGGACAAAAAAACAAAAAAACACAGCTTGCAATTCCCGATTTTTGTGGCGTTGCGTGAAGAAGGAAAAGAGGTTAGTTACTCATAAAAAGTTGTTGACGGGGTAGTTGATTTCGTGTTATAATCCATTGTTAATATGAGCTTAAAGGAGGCTTAAAGTATGGCAGTTACACATGATGAACTGGTTAAACTGGCTAAGGTGTCGGGCCTGGAATTTTCGGACAAGGAATATACCGAACTGATACAAGCCTTTAAGCAAAAAACAGAACTGATGGAAGCAATGAATGCGGTTGATACAAGCGGAATAGAATTGCGGTATGAGCCGATTAATGCTGAGAAGGATTTGAGAGAAGACGTAGTGCGTCCTTCTCTGCCTCGTGATACGGCTCTGTCCGGTGCTGCCGAAAAAGATTCGTCGGCATTTTTGGTGCCGGCAACGGTTGAGTAGGAGAAAGTGATGGAATTAGCAAAATTAAGCCTTGAACAGGCAATTGATAAATTAAACAGGAAAGAAACAACAAGCGTTGAACTCACCAAAGCGGTAATAGCTCAGGCAAAAGCTGCCGCTGACCTTAACGCACTTATTACGGTTTTTGAAGAATCGGCGCTGAAAGCAGCAGTTGAATCTGACAAGGCAAGGGCAGCGGGTAAGCCGCTTTGGAGCTTAGCCGGTGTGCCGGTTGGGGTTAAGGATTGTATTTGCATAGAGGGCACAAAATTGACTTGTGCCAGTAAGGCGCTGGAAAACTATATTTCGCCCTATACAGCAACCGCAGCTCAAAAACTTATTGATGCGGGCGCAGTGATAGTAGCCAAGGCAAACATGGACGAGTTTGGTGCAGGCAACCGGAATGAGACCTCCGCTTTTGGCAGGGCTAAAAACCCTGTTGACCCAACGCGTGTTACAAGCGGCGGAAGCGCAACGGCTGTGGCGGCTTTCCAGTGCTATGGCGGAGCAGGCACAGACAGCGGCGGAGGAATAAGAATGGCAGCCGCATATTGCGGCCTTGTGGGCTTAAAACCTACATACGGGCTTATAAGCCGTCATGGTGTAATGGCGTATTCCGGCTCGGTTGATTGTGTGGGTCCATTGACCCGCACAGTGGCTGATAATGCCATTTTGTTGGACGTAATGGCCGGGCATGACCCGCTTGACATGACAAGCGCAAAGCAGCCAAAACAGGAGTATTACAAAAACCTGAAGGCTGACGTTAAGGGCTTAAAAGTTGGAGTTGTAAACGGCGGTTGTGCTCTTGCGGCTGCCGCAGGGTTTAAGGCAGGCGGTGCAACGGTTAGCGAAATTAAGTTCCCATATCTTGATGCTGCGCTTGGAGCATATGTTGCTATTACTTCCGCCGAAGCTATGAGCAACCTTAACAGGATTGACGGCATAAGATACGGGTTGCGCCAAAACGGCAGCGGTGAGCTTGAGGACGTTTATTTTAAATCCCGCACTGCCGGGTTTGGCAAAGCTGTTAAGCAGACTATTATGCTGGGTAATTATGTATTGTCTAAAGAGAACCTTGACAAGTGTTTTTTCAAAGCCAAAAAGATTCAGAAATTCCTTCAGCAGGAGTTTGATAAGCTGTTTAAGCAGTTTGACCTTATTGTTTCTCCAACGGTAGATATAGAAGCTCCGGTTGCGGGGGAAGCAAGCAACCCGACTGACGCTAAGTATGCGGTAGTGGCGTCTCTGGCAGGAATTCCTGCAATAAGCGTACCGTGCTGCAACGGGCCAAACGGGCTGCCTATGGGCTTGCAGATAATGGCAAACAAGTTTAATGAGCAGACGCTGCTTAATGCAGCACTGTTTTTTGAACGTGCAAAGGAGGGCGTAAAATAATGAGTTATGAAATTGTAATCGGCTTAGAGATTCATTGCGAGCTGAAAACCAAAACCAAAGCTTTCTGTAGCTGCCGTAACGAGTTTGGAGCCGAACCAAACGTAAATGTTTGCCCCGGCTGCCTTGGTATGCCGGGCACACTGCCTGCATTAAACAAAACAGCCGTGGAGTATTGCATTCGTGCAGGGCTTGCGGTTGGTTGTAAAATAAGCCGGTATTCGGCTTTTGAGCGCAAGCATTATTTTTATCCGGACCTGCCTAACGCATATCAGGTGTCTCAGCTGGAATATCCGCTATGTATAGGCGGCGGGCTTACCTTAGACTCAGGCAAGTTTGTGCGTCTTAACAGGATTCACCTGGAAGAAGACGCAGGAAAGCTTCTGCACGGGCCGTACGGCACACGTGTTGACCTTAACAGGGCGGGGGTGCCGCTGATTGAGATTGTTACCGAACCTGACCTGAGGAGCGCAGATGAAGCGGTTGAGTTTTTAGCTAAACTTAAAAGTGCGCTGCTAACTACAGGCGTATCTGACTGCAAAATGCAGGAGGGCAGGCTCAGGTGTGATGTTAATGTATCGGTTAATAAGCCCGGGGATAAGTGGGGTACACGAATTGAAATGAAAAATCTTGCTTCGTTTTCGGCTATAAAACGCGCCATCACTTATGAAGCGAAGCGTCAGATGGATGAACTGGATAAGGGCAATACTTTTGTTCAGGCTACAAGGCGCTGGGACGACAAAGACGGCAAAAGTTATCCTATGCGAGATAAAGAAACCTCAAACGACTACAGATACTTTCCGGATGCTAACATTATTCCGATTAATGTGGAGCCGAGTTATGTAGAAAGTATTCGCAAAACGCTGCCCGAAATGCCATGGGAGCTTAAAGAGCGCTTGCAAAAGGAACTGGGTTTAAGCGAATATGACGCCAGAACAATTACGTCGGATAAAGCCTACAGTGATTTGTATCTGAATGTGCTGAAAACTTTTAATGAGCCAAAGTTTGTGCTGAATTTTATAATGGGTGAGGTGTTTAAAAAGCTTAATGCCTTGGGGCAGGATGATATAGAAATTCCGCTTAAGCCCGAGATTTTGGCAAAGCTATTAAAACTGTATCACGGTAAAACCATTGCTCAGGCTACCGCAAGAGAACTGTTAGATGAAATATGGGAAAGCAATGCTGACCCCGAGCAGATTGTTAAAGACAGGAATCTGGCGCAAGTAAGTGACAGCGGGGCATTGGAAGCAATACTGCAGAAGCTGGTTGCAGATAATCCGAAGGCGGCCGAGCAGTTGAAAATGGGAGACCCAAAAGTTAATCAGTTTTTTATAGGTCAAACCATGAAAGCAACCGGAGGCAAGGCAAACCCTGCCGTAGTGCTGGAAGTGCTGAATAAGATTATTAACAAATAAAACAAGGAGAGATATATGCAAGAGACCGAATACATTATGATGGAGCCGCCGATTGATGAGTTGCGAGCCAAAATAGGCAACAAGTTTAAACTGACCTGTTTGGTAGGCAAACGCGCTAAGGAGCTGGCAAACAGGTATTATGCAAGCGAACCCAGCGACAAAGACCCAAAAGTGGTTGCAATTGCGGCTGAGGAAGTGGTTAGGGGCGAAATTATTGCCCAGGATTAGTTTATGATAGCTGAAGTTATTATAGATGTAGCGCATTCGGAAGTGGATAGAATTTTTGATTATTACGCCATTCTTGAGCTGCGTGCGGGACACAGGGTGCTTGTACCTTTCGGGCGGCAGACACTTGAAGGCTTTTGTGTTGCCCTTAAGGACACGTCGGAGTTGGAGGATAGTCAGCTGAAATCCGTAATCAGGGTTTTAGATGACTATCCTGTTTTGCTTAAAGAACTGCTGGAACTAAGCGGTTTTATGACAGACAAATACCGCCTGAAGAAAGTGGATGCACTCAGGCTTTTAATTCCCGCTCAGATGCGCGGCGGCCGGGTAAAAGAGTTGCGTGTAAATAAGCTTAAAGCGGCAGATATATTGGATAAAATTGTTTTAGGAGATAAACTCCGGAAGGGAGCAAAAAACCAATTCGGATTATTAAGCTTCATTCAGAACGGTGGAGTTTATCTTCAGGCAGAGCTAAACAACCAATTTGGAGCCCAGGCGGTGCAAAAATTGGTTGACTTGGGTGCACTGAATCGTTTTACGGATGTTAAAAAGCGCACGCCGGCTTCGGCTGAGATTACGGAAAAACCCAGAATAGCTTTGACCTCCGCACAGAAAAAAGCAGTTAATGCTGTGCTTCAAAGCCAGCCGAAAACGCACTTGCTTTTTGGAGTAACCGGCAGCGGTAAAACCGAGGTTTATATTAATATAATTAAATCTGTGCTGAAAGAAGGCAAGACCGCAATTTTATTGGTGCCGGAAATAAGCCTTACGCCGCAGGTTTTGGGAGTGTTTAGGGCGGTTTTTGGCGGACAGACTGCCATTTTGCATAGCGGCCTGTCTGCGGGCGAGCGGTTTGATGAATGGCGCAGAATCCGGCAAGGAGAGGCCAGTATTGTAATCGGCGCAAGAAGTGCTGTATTTGCACCTGTTGAAAATATAGGGGTAATTATAATTGACGAAGAGCACGACAGTTCATATAAATCCGAAACAAATCCGCGTTTTTACACGCACGATGTGGCCGGATGGCGGGCAAAGTTTAATAATTGTCCGCTTATTTTGGGAAGTGCTACCCCCAGCCTGGACAGCTTTTATAAGGCCAGACTTGGCGAGTATAACCTGATAGAGCTTGCCGTGCGCATAAACGACAAGGAACTGCCCAAGGTTGAAATTGTAGACATGATGCAGGAGATGCGTTCCGGCAATACGGGAATTTTTTCCGGCTCGCTGCTATCTCAGCTGGAGAATGAGATAAACGCAGGCAATCAGGCAATGCTGTTTATAAACCGCCGTGGGTTTGCTTCCTTTATGCAATGCAGGGAATGCGGTTACATAGCCAAATGCACCGATTGCGATGTTTCACTGGTTTATCACCGTGAAGAAGAAGCGCTGAAGTGTCATTTCTGCAACAAGCGCTTTAAAGCGCTTACCAACTGTCCGGTTTGCAACAGCACCAGCATTAGGCACGGGGCAACAGGCACGCAGCGGGTAGTTAAGGAATTGGGCGAATTGTTCCCGGGTGTGCCGGTATTTAGAATGGATAATGACACAACAAGAGACAAAAATGCTCATCTTGGCATTTTGGAAAAGTTTGGCAAAACCAAGCCGTCTGTTTTGGTGGGTACTCAGATGATAGCTAAAGGGCATGACTTTCCGTGTGTAACACTTGTTGGGGTAATTGACGCGGATATGAGCCTGCATTTTGCAGACTACAGGAGCACAGAGCGTACTTATCAGCTAATTATTCAGGTGGCGGGGCGTGCCGGACGGGCAGCGCTGACCGGCAAAGTAGTTGTTCAGACCTACACGCCAAAGCATTATGTATACAGGTTTGCGGCAAATTACGATTACAAGGGCTTTTATGAAAAAGAGATTAACCTGAGAGAGGTTACTAAGTTTCCGCCGTTTGCTAAACTTGTAAGGATAGTAGTATCGGGCGAAAAAGAGGATGACAGCCGGAACTATGTGTTTGAGCTGTTTAACACAATTAAGGCATTAAAACTTAAATACCCCAACAGTTTTCTGTTTTGCGAAGCAATGCGGGCGCCAATAGGCAGAGTGCAGAACAGGCACAGGTTTCAGATACTAATGCGTATTACGGGCAATGATGAAGGTGTAATTATGCAAAACTTATATAATCTGGTGGATACGGGTGTTACGGCCAATCTGCAGGTGTTTGTTGAGGTTAATCCATCTAATTTGAATTAAGGAGAAAGGTATGCAAAAAGGAAGAGTTATTAAGTTTAGCGGCGGAAAGGCAACTATTCTTGGGACAAACGGTGAGTTTCGTTGTTCTGCAAGAAAAAAACTGCATGATAATGGTTTGTATGTGGGTGATAAAGTAATAGTTGGTTCGGATGCGGTGGAAAGCGTTGAGCCCAGAAAAAACCTGTTTACCAGGCCTAATATTGCTAATGTAGAACAGGTAATAATTGTTGTTTCGCCTGTGCCGAAACCCGATTTAATATTGGTTGATAAGCTTTTGGTTAAATGCTTCTGGGAGAAACTGAGGCCAATAATTGTAATAAATAAAACCGACCTTGCCACGCCTGATTTTGTGGGCGGGCTGCTGAATCAGTACGAACAGGTTTGTGAAATAATTACTGTAAGCGCAGTAAACAATCAAGGCATAGATGAGCTGGCATACCTAACGCGCAATAAATTAAGTGTGCTGGCAGGGCAGTCTGCCGTAGGGAAATCGGCAATACTGAACGCTCTTTCGGGAAAGGTGGTGGCTGAAATAGGAGACTTAAGCAAAAAAACCGAACGCGGAAAGCATACCACAAGAACAACGAAAATTTATCTGCTTTCATCGGGAGGAATGCTGGCCGACACTCCCGGATTTACCAGCCTTGAAACAGATAATGAAATTAAGGCAGAGGCAATAGCAGGGCTGTGCCCGGATTTTCCGGAAGGCAAGTGTAAATTCAGAGACTGTAATCATATAGACGCAAAAGAACAGGATTGTGCGGCGTTGATTAAGCTGAAAAACGGGGAACTGAGTGCCGAAAGATACAATAGATACAAGACAATTTACCGGGAGGTAAAGAAAAGGGAGGAAACAAAATATGGCTAGGAAATTAAGAATTGCGGCATCTACTCTGGCGCCGGCCGAGCAGGACTTGTTGGAATATGTATCGCATTTTGAGGCTTGGGGAGTTGACCTGGTGCATTGTGATATAATTGACGGCAAGTTTGCGGCAGCGCCAAAAACCTATGACTACAAGCTGTTGGGCGAAATAAAAACTAAAACCAAGTTTCCGCTGGACGTGCATTTAATGGTAAACCGTCCAAGCACGGAGGAGGTTTTAAATTATATCTCTGCAGGCGCCGGTAAAATTACTTTGCATTACGAAGCGTACGAAAACAAGGTTGAATTAATGAAGAATTTGCGCCAGATTAGATACGAGGGCAAAAAAGCCGGAATCAGCATAAAACCTGAAACGGAATTAAATAATATCCTGGAGTTTTTGCCGTATGCCGATATAGTTTTGGTTATGAGCGTAACACCGGGCAAGTGCGGACAGAGTTTTTTGGAAAGCAGCTTGGATAGCGTAAGAGAACTGGTAAAAATAAGGGAAGACAACAATCTGAAATACGATATTTCTGTTGACGGCGGGGTAAATGAAACCAATGCAAAAGCTATTAAGGAAGCCGGGGCGGATATAGTTGTTTTGGGCAGTGCCCTGTTTAAAGCGGCGGATAAAAAAGCTTTGGCTAATGTAATACGTTTTGCATAGCTCTGCCAAGTATTGTGTGCTATGCAGCGGATCAAGCGCTATATGTAGGTTTTGTGACAAAGAGGTCTGTTTTAGCATAAAATAATGCAAAACTACATATAGGAGTGCAAAACATGAGAATAATTTGCGTAAAGGCACCCAGGTACATTTCGCCTATACTAAGAATGCTGTTTTCCAGAATGATTTTAAGATAAAGAGTTAGGAAACGGCGTTAGGGTAATTTTTGTTTTGTATTGACTTCGTTTGATATTTGGGTTATAATTCAGATACCAATTTACGAAGGAGGAAGCCCGGCTTATGGCAAGGCACCAGTTATATTCCAGCACGCATAGCAGGGTATACAGAGAAACCGTTGCACTTATTGTCTGCCCGAATGCCGACAACTCCTTGTATGAGTATCGCATAATAGATTTTCACAAATCTGACCATTACCATACGTTAGAGTCCTATTTTAACAATGCTGATACAATTCCGTTAAGCTACAAAATCCCGCCGGGCGGCAGAATTGATTTAACCGTATACTGGGCAGAAGGCGAGTGGAAAAACCCAAACGGCAGCAATGTTGTGTTTTATGAACCTGATTTGTTTGCCCAAAAACAACGGCTTGAAAAAGATGAATCAGGGAAGATTATGCGCAGCTGGGTGGAATACAGTTCAAAGGAACGCCGCGCAGGATTTAAAAACCGCATACATATAGACATTAACCCTCCGTGGGATTTAAAGCCGGAAACCAGGTTTCATATGCTTATGGGGCTGCTGCGCGGGGCGGGCGGCCCAGTTAGGGATGAAGACGAGACCGAAAAGACTTCCAACTTTGTTCATAAGTGCCTAACTCATGTTGTAAAAAATGAAATGCCTGCTGAAAAAACTGCCGCACTGGAACTTGGCCTGAAAGCCATATTCAATCATTTTGAGCTGGAAAAAAGTGAAATTGACTGGAAGAAAAAGAATGCAGGATTCAGCGTGTGTAAAATTAGGGAGCTTGAAGAAGCTCTGTGTTTTGAAACCGCTAAAAATATTGAAGAACTGTTCGGGTTTGAAACAGCACACAAACATTGTGTTTTTAAAGATAAAAAGAAAAAGGCCTCCAAAACAGTAGTCGACCTGGAAAACATAGAAAACAATGTTGCTTATGTGTACGCATTGAAATGTATAGAAGGTAAAGGCTTAAGGGGTCAAAAGCGCACTGCGGCAATTAACAGGCATTACCGTCAATATGTAAATTCACATCCGGAGTTTGCGGAAGCCATCAGGCGGGAGCAGAGGCGGCAGAAAGATTCGCCGGACCGTGCGGTTGAGCGTAAATAAAAGAGCGATTACTCGCTCTTCATTTTTTTTATGCATTTGGTGCAGGCTTTTACTCTAACTGTGTTGCCGCTTTCTGTTGTCATTGTTACCGGCTGCAGGTTAGGTTGTTTTTGAGTATTAGTACGGCGTAAAACCCATTGACTCTGGCGTTTTACCTGATTGCCTGTCATCTGGGATTTTCCGCATATATCACATTCTCTTGACATTGCTGGTTCCTCCTTAATAGTTACACAAAATATATTCTGGAGTTTATCACAACCTTACTAAAAAATCAACCCTTTGGGCCTAAAATTTTTAAATTCGGCTATTCTTTAGTTTTTCAAGTTAAATTGCTTGCTTTTAATTCGGGCATATTGTAAACTTTTATCATACTTTTGCGAGGTTGACTTTTGTCTGTAACTACAACCAATTTTTATGGTAAGATATATATTTCGGATGACGCCATTGCCACCGTTGCCGCTTCGGCAGCGTTGGATTGCTATGGTGTAGTTGACCTTGCAAGCAAACGTATAGGCGACAATGTTCATGAATTGTTTAAAAAACAGCCGGTTGGCAAAGGAGTAAAGGTAGTTACTCAGGAAAACCGGATTCAGATTGATATTCACGTGGTATTGAAATACGGTGTATCTATCAGTGCGGTGGCCGAATCGCTTAAAAGGGCTGTTAAATACAAGGTTGAATCGTTCAGCGGGATGATAGTGGACAGCGTGAATATAAACGTTGTGGGCGTGCGTGTTTAGCACGTAGTTTTATTAATATTAGAGGGAAATAAATGCAGAAGAATATAGACGGCGCAACATTCAGAAAAATGATTATAGCCGCAAATAATTATTTAGACAGCAACCAGAAATATATAGATAGTTTAAACGTATACCCTGTGCCGGACGGTGACACCGGCAAGAATATGTTTTTGACTTTTAAGGCAGCCACCACCGAGCTTAACAACTGTGTTAACAACAACATGGATTCATTAAACGAGGCTTTCAGTAAAGGGGCTGTACGCGGAGCAAGAGGCAACTCGGGCGTAATTCTGTCGCAAATGATAAGAGGTATGAGTGCCGAGCTGATAAAAGAGTCGGAGATTACCACAAAGATTTTTGCGCGTGCCATGAAAAACGGCACGGCACTTGCATATAAGGCGGTTACTACACCAAGAGAAGGCACAATGCTTACGGTGTTTCGTGTTATGGGTGAGATGGCTGAAGGTGCCGCTAAAAAACACAGTGATTTTGACGGTTTTTTTGACGTTATACTTAAAGAAGGCGATGCAATTTTAAAACAGACACCCGAAATGCTGCCCGCACTTAAGGCCGCGGGCGTGGTGGATGCGGGCGGACTGGGCGTGCTTACAATTTTTATAGGCTTGTATAAAGGCTTTAACAACGACGAGGACTACGAATTTAAGCCCGACGAAAACACAAAAAGCATTGAAACAAACGAGATGTTTCATGTAAATTTTGCTGATTTAGCCGAGATTAACTTTGCGTATTGCACTGAGTTTTTTATTGTGGCATTAAACAAAAAAACCACGTTATCGGATATAGATAAATTGCGTGAGCGGCTTATAGAAGTAGGCGATAAAGAGTGTCTGATTGTTGTAGGGGACCTGACCGAGATAAAAGTGCACGTGCATACTAATTTTCCGTATAAAGCTATGGAATATGCTATGGAACTTGGCGAGCTTGACCAGATTAAAATAGAAAACATGATTGCCCAGAATCGTGAACTGAAGCGGCAGCAGCAGCAGGCAAACAATGAACAAAAGCCGATGGGTATGGTGGCAATTGCGTCAGGCGACGGCATTGCGGCTGTATTTGGTGACCTTGGCGTAGATGAAATAATTGCGGGCGGCCAAACTATGAACCCCAGTGCCGACGACATTGTATCGGCAATAGAAAAGGTTCCCAGCAACGTAGTGTTTGTATTCCCAAACAACAAAAACATTATTCTGGCAGCCGAACAGGCTAAAAACCTTACAAAGAAAATGCTTTATGTTGTGCCCACTGTTTCAATTCCGGAAGGCATTGCGGGCGCACTTGCATATAGCCCTGACGGAACGGCGGAAGAGAACTTTGAGGCCATGTGTCTGGCACGTGAAAACGTAAAGTCGGGTGCGGTTACGCATGCTGTAAGAAAAACCCATGTGGATGGTTTTGACCTTAATGTAGGTGATATTATCGGGTTGAACGGCGGAAAGATTGCGTCTAAAGACCTTCTGGTAACCGATGCTACATTGAAACTGATTGAAAAGATGATGAACGATGACATTGTAAACATAACTTGTTTTGCGGGCAGCGATGTTAGCCAGCAAGACTATAACGATATGCAAAAGAAGTTGTCGGCTAAATATCCGGACTGTGAGGTTACAGTAATTCCCGGCGGACAGCCTGTGTATTATTATTTGATATCACTGGAATAAGTAACAGGGAACAGGGAACAACTGTTGGTCGCTAACGCTCCGATATAATTGGAACAAAGTGACCCGTACTTGTTACCTGTTACTTGTTACCTGTTCCCTGTCTAAAATTACCAGTGCCGTTAATACATTAATGTTGATTTATCTGCACACTCTAACTTTGCTGGTATACGCCAGTAACAAAGGGGGTGGAACCATATATGGCTAATTCTAAAAAAGGCAAGCAGACCACAAAACGCACAAAGGCTACAAGCAGTAAAGCTTCTAGCACTAAGGCGGTAAAAGCCGGCACAGACATGAGCGCTTGCACCAGGACCAGCTCGTCTTCGGCACATTCTGCTAAAGCCAGCTCGTCTAAAGCTTGCAAATAGTTTCCCAAAAAATCACCTTCACATTATGTGAGGGTGATTTTATTTTGTGCTTTGTTCTGTCTATGTCCTTTTATTGTAAAAAACACAAAAATCCCAATCAGTACCAGGCCTATTCCGCCTAAGGCTATTCCTGTTATCTGAGCCGGTGAAAGCAGTCCGTCATAAACCTGCCGCGTGTATACCCAGCCGCTATGTACAGCTTCTCCAACCAGGTATTCAATCTGTGTCATGTCTCCGGCTTTGCTCACAACTTTTACTTCGGTATCCGCTGCAAGAGTGTCTGTAATATTAGCGCGCAGGGAAGTATCATAAACATTTATGACGGAAGCGCCTGTAAGCTTGGCGTTTGGCAGAAAGCCCGGTTCAGGCACCAAAGTGCCTGCATCACGTACGGCCGTGCGTTTTATGTAGCCAATCCCGCCCATGTATTCAAAACTGAAAAACTGATAACCCAGATAATCGGTTATATCGCATACAGGAGTTAACACGGTTAACAGTTGTTTGCTGCTATATGTGCCGATAATAAGTTCGTTTCCGTCTGTGGTAAGGGCAGACGGATACTTATATATGCCGGTATTGTTTAAAATGGTAATGGCGTTAATGATTTCCGGTGCTTTATCATCGGTTAATGCGGCTGTGGCAGACTTGGACAAATAACCAACTACATTGGTTTCGTTTAATCCGGTTAGCATAACGTAATTAAAGGCCGGAGCGGAAGGTACATTATCGGTCAGCAGTATCAGTTGCGTATCTGCGGCCAGAGTGGTTATTGCGGCATAGTTGTATTTGTTGGGGTAGCGCAGTAATACAGCTTCCGGCACATTTACGGACAGAATGACGCAGGCTGCGGCAACAGGCTGAGGCAAGGTTAAATCAACCGGTGGAGAACCAACCTGGAATGTTGAGAAAAAGCTAATGCCGGCGGTTGCGGCTCTTAACATATAAATACTTTCGCCTGCAAGCAGAAAGCCTGTTCCTGCTTCGAAATCAACAACCAGACTCACGCCGTCGGAAACGGCCTCTGCCGAAAAATCAAAGTTGTCTGAAACCGAATAAATTCCGGCTGTTTCGGTAAGCTTTGAAATCTGCGCAAGACCGGCTATAGAATTATGTAACACATAAAGATTGTCTTCATGGTCAATTGCCATGTCCATAATGCTGCCAAAACCGGATGTGTCAACCGAAAACTCGGCAGACACTGCGCCTGATGAGTTAAGCGCCAAGACCTGGCTTGAGTTTGAAACAAAAATAGTTTCAGCGTCTAGCGTTACAACAAGCTTACTGGATATGCTTGGAATAAAACCAAGCGGAGTAAGTTCGCAAAAAATACTAAACTGGGTCTGATTGTGAGGCTTTAACAGCACCAGGTTTTTCAGAGTGTCAAAGACATAAACATCCCCGTTAAGCGTTACGTCAAAAGTGTCTATCTGAGCAAAGTTCTCCGCCACTGCGCCCCGGTAAAAAATCTTATACTCTTCCAGCAGGTTTCCGCCGGAATCAAACATCTGCATACGGCTGAGATTGTCTGCAGCATACAAATGTCCGTTCTGTAAAGAGGCTACCGCCCTGGGCCTTATAACAAAACCGTCATCAAGCCCCGGACTTACAAATTCAGCCTGCAATCCGGTTGCGGTATCAAGCTTGTTTATAACATCGTTTAAAGTGTTTGCAACAAAAATTGAAGTATCGTATTTGCTTATATGTCTGGCTCCGTTAAAGCCCTGACTCAGTTTTTCTACAACAGAGTAATTGTCCGAATCGGCAGACACTGTTTGATGCGGCAGCCCTAAAAGCATAAAAACAGCCGAAACGGCTATTATGCTTATTGCCTGAATTAAACCATATTGTTTTTTCCGCATGCAAAAATTATATCAAAATTTGGCGGAAAAGGGAAGTTTTTAAGCATTAAAAATTTTTTAATTATTCTTGAAGTTTGAGTCCTTAAACACTAATAATCCATATTGGAATAGGAATTGCTAAATTTTCAATAATATTTTAAAATAATATGCAAAAATGTGTCGTTTATCATTGACATATGGGCGCAGGGTGCTTTATAATAGCCGTGAATATACAAAATATTCGACAAAAAAAGAAAATAACAGGAGGGTTTGGAAGTGATTGGTAGAGAGTGGGGCAAAATACTTTTAACCGTTTACAAAAATCTTGATGCAATATGTGACTGCTTGGATTCCTTAGTAGTTGAAAAGGGAATAAGCTCCAGACTACAAGGGTTTAGCACAGAAAAAACAGTACAGCTCATGGAAACGATGCTGGAACTTACAGAACGTAAAATTAAATTTATTAATCTAAAGCTGATTATAGAAAATGCTTTAAAAGCAATGGATGAGAAAAGCAGAAAGGCTTTACTGTTTAGATATTCCGACTGTTACTCGTTTCAGACAATTGCGCTTTTAACACAAGTCACCCTGCGTACCGCTCAGCGCAAGGTAGCAATTGCAGAAAAAAGATATGAATTTAAGCTGAATCAGCTGGGATATACCGATGGATATCTGTGTGAAAAATACGGAAATGAGCCGTTAATTACCGGGGTGTGCCAGCGGCTGAATTCCGATAAGAGATATAAGAAAAACAGGCTTGCAAAATTAAAGGCCGATGGTTACGACAACTATATTTTAAGCACCAAGCTTAAAAACTGTAACGTAATTTCTGCGCGCTAAAAATCAAAATCCCGTGGTCGTTCTGCTTGATATTGCGTTATATATCCACGGTTGTAAGTGCTGACGGGAATAACCTGCTGCGTTGTTGGCGCAGTACGGCGGGTTTTTCCCTTTTTTATAGGCTTAAACAGCATAAACAGTAAAAAGATTGCAGGTATTGAAAGCAGCCCCAACAACAGCCAGCTGTTTGGGTCATTCAGTTCCGGCGGCAAAACAACCCCGCCGCCTCCGGTATCCGGCGGAACTATTGGCAGGATTTCCGGATTTGCGGCAAGGTTTGGCAAAGGAGCTGCAAGCGCCGCATAAATATAACCGGTTAAAATCCCTTGTTCGGCACTGTTGTATCTTGCAAAATACCAGGTTGTACCAAGCCCCGATACTGCCTCTTGTCCGTTAATGCTGCCAAGATATTCAACCCCGGAGGCATTGTAAGGAACAACTCCCAGATACGCGCCAGTACCGGTGTCCGGCCGGCTTCTTACAATGGCATTTGCTATGCCTTCTATCTGAAACATTATGCCGGCGGCATACGGAGTAACCGGCGCGCCGTATACCCGCTGAACGTCGGTTTTGAGTACATAGCCTCTTATACCGTTGTAGTTAACCTCTAAAAACAACGGCCAGGATTCGCTTACAAATTCTACAAAATAGGTTTCCGGCAAACTAAAAAACAGATTGGTGTGCAATACGCTTTCGGACGGCGTACGGTACAAATAACTGCTGCCGGTAATAATTCGGTAATATATGGCGTCTTCCGCATATGTTGCCGTTTTTGTTTCGGCCGCTATACCAAATGCAACTCCCGTAATAAATACTGCAGCGGCAAAAGCGGCACAACAGGCTTTAAACTTTAACATATTTTATACTCCAATATAAGTTTATCATTCTCAGATTTTAATGTGTATTAAAATTATTGTTTTATTTTAAGAAATTAAACCAGATAAAGCGGGAAAATATGCAGGACAGCAATCTTTTATTATATTTACAACAGATTGAAGCCGAAATACTGCGCCGCAGGAGCGCAAACAAGTTAAGCGGCTACAACAGCGGGCAGATTAAGCATTTAAAACAAATAGAGTTTCATAAGTGCACCAAACGCAACAGATGGGTGTTTGGCGGCAACCGCAGCGGAAAAACCGAATGCGGTGCGGTGGAGGCAATCTGGCTGGCAAGAGGCAACCACCCGTACAAGGAAAACATAAAAAACGCAAACGGGTGGGTAATATCGCTCAGCCAGCAGGTTCAGCGTGATGTAGCACAAAGTAAAATCCTTTATTACCTTAATCCCGATTGGATAGCCGATATAGTTATGAGCAGCGGGAGAAAAGACAGCCCGGCCGGCGGAGTAATTGACCATATTTTAATTAAAAATGTATTTGGAGGAATCAGCCGAATCGGTTTTAAAAGCTGTGACCAGGGCAGAGAAAAGTTTCAGGGCACCAGTCAGGACTTTGTTTGGTTTGACGAAGAACCTCCGTACGATATTTATTTAGAGTGCCGTATGAGGCTTTTGGATAGTTCCGGGCAGATGTTTGGCACCATGACTCCTCTTAAGGGGCTGACATGGGTATATAACGAGATATACATCAATCAAAAGCAAGACCCGAATGTCTGGCACATAACTATGGAGTGGGCTGATAATCCGTATCTGTGTAAAAACGAGATTAACGAACTGACCGGTACGCTTAGCGGTGCTGAGTTAGAGTCCCGCAGATACGGCAGGTTTACATTTAACGGCGGGCTTGTGTACAGCGAGTTTGATGAGAATGTTCATGTAATTGAGCCGTTTGATGTGCCAGTGGAATGGTACGACAACATAAGTATCGACCCGGGTCTTCACAATCCGTTGTCCGCTCATTGGTATGCTGTAGATTACGACGGAGTAGTTTATGTTATTGCCGAGCATTATGAGGCGGGCAAAAATATTCCGTATCACGCCGAAAAAATTAAACAGATTTCAGATAGATTGGGCTGGCCCAGAGACAGCCGCGGGCAAATCAGGGCTTTAATAGATTCTGCCGCAAACCAGCGCACATTATCGGGAGAACGCAGCGTGGCTGAGTTGTTTTTTGAGCAGGGCATAAGTGTAAATTCAAGTGTTGTTAAAAGTCTGTTCAGCGGTATATCAAGGGTAAAAAGTTATCTGAAATCGGCAAACGACAGCACGAAAATTTACATTTTTAAAAATTGCGTGAATTTAATAAACGAGATTAAAGGTTATTTCTGGGGAGAACAGGATGCTCCGGTTAAAAAAGACGACCATGCACTTGACGAGCTTAGGTATTACATAATGAGCAGGCCGGAGCCAACCAGGCAGGTTCAGATAAAGTCGGAGGTAACGAAAGATAAAGAGCGGCTGGCCCGCCAATTAAAGGCGCAGCGTGCCACGGAATGCAACACACACTTAAGACAGACAGGTGGCGCAAAGTGACGGTGGATGTGATTTGCGAAGGCACCTAACAGACACCGTCAGCTTTGCGGCCACCTGTCTTATTGCGCTTTGATTTAAGGAGGGTAATCATGAGTAACAACGAACAGAAGATAGCCGATGCCCTGCTGAAAAAAGCAATAGGGTATTCGGTGGAGGAGGTGGTAAGCGAATATATCAACGATGAAAACGCCGGAGGCGAAAAACTGGTAAAAAAGAAAATAACAACAAAGCATATTCCGCCGGACAGCATGGCTACCAAAACGCTTATTGCGTTGTTTTACGGCAATAAAACCGGAGAATTAAGTAAGCTTAGCGACGCCGAGCTGTTATCGGAAAAGAACAGGATTATTGCGGAGCTTGAATTTTTGAATCAAAAAGGAGAAGAGGATGAATAAAGAAAAAGAAATTTTAAAGGAATTAAAAGCGGATTTTGAAAGCCGTAAAAAAGAACGCAAGCCATATGAGCAGGCATGGCTCCTTAATATGAGTTTTTTGCAAGGGAACCAATATGCGGGATTAACCAGCCGTGGTGAGATAGGCGATTTGTTTCGTCAATATTTTTGGCAGGAACGCGAGGTGTACAATCATATAGCGCCTATTGTTGAAACAAGGCTTGCCAAACTTGCACGTGTAAGACCGTCTATGGCGGTTTTGCCCGCAAGCGGAAGCACCGATGACATAAACACGGCAAAGGTAAGTAAAAAAGTGCTGGATGCTGCTACCGCCAGGATAAACATATCGCAGGTGGTATCTGAAGCAACCAAATGGAGCGAGGTATGCGGTACCAGTTTTTATAAAGTAATCTGGAACAAAGATGCCGGTGCATTAATAGGAAAAACAGATGCGGCAGACATATACGAGGGAGATGTTGAGGTTGCGGTTTGCTCTCCGTTTGAGATATATCCCGATTCCGGTTCGGCCGGCAATGTGGATTCATGTATAAGCATAATTCATGCGCGCACATATCACATTGATACTATAAAAAACATTTGGGGAGTTGAGGTAAAGAGTGAAAATTCACACGCTGTTGTGCTGGAAAAATACATAAGACCATCCGGAGAGTATCCGGACGGCAGGCTTTTGGTGGCTGCCGGCGACAAACTGTTGTATGACGGTGAACTTCCGTACAAAAACGGAAAAAGCGGGGAGCGTTGCTTCCCGTTTATCAGGCAGGTTGCAATTGAATCGCCCAATCTGTTTTGGGGCACCAGTATAATTGAGCGTTGTATTCCGGTTCAGCGGGCATACAATGCGGTGAAAAACCGGAAGCATGAGTTTTTAAACCGTATAACAATGGGTGTGCTTACGGTAGAAGACGGTTCGGTGGATATTGAAAATCTGGAGGAAGAAGGATTAAGCCCGGGTAAGGTGCTGGTTTACCGGCAAGGCTCGCATCCTCCAAGAATGTTGTCATCGGAAAACGTTCCGGTTGACTTTACATACGAGGAAGAGCGTCTGCTGAATGAGTTTAACCTTGTAAGCGGAGTAAGCGACCTGCTGCACAACAACGCTGCCAGGCTGTCAAACATGAGCGGAATTGCGCTCCAGCTGCTTATTGAACAGGAGGATGCAAGGATATCCGCAAGCGGTGAAAGTATAAGATTTGCCGTGCTGAAGATTTCGCAAAATATCCTGCTGCTGTACAAGCAGTTTGCCGGCACCAGGCGGATTGCTCAAACAATAGGTAAAAACGGGGAAGTGCAGCAGTTTTATTGGAACAAATCCGATATTAACAGCGCGGACGTGGTTTTTGAAACCGAAAATGAATTCGGACAAACGCCTGCTCAAAAGCGTAGCATGGTTTTTGACCTGCTCAAGGCCGGGCTATTGCATAACGAGGATGGCAGATTAAGCAATACTATGCGGCTTAAGGTACTGGATTTGCTCGGCTTCGGAATATGGGAAAATGCGCATGACCTGTCTGATTTACAGCGGACAAACGCCGAGAACGAAAACCTTAAACTGCTAAATTACGATACAAACCCAAAAGTGCTGGAGATTCACGACCACGACATTCACATATCAGAACATACAGCATTTATGCTCACTAAAGAATTTGTGAACATAACAGAAGCCAGACCTGAACTGACAGAGGTTGTTTTGGAACATATCCGTGAACATAAAAAGTTTAAAAGTTTAGAAAATGAAACAATTAAGGAGCAGAACTAATGGAAAAAAACAATTTAGGAGAACAACTGCCGTTGCCGGAAGCAGAAACAGCGCTGACAGAGAAAGCTGATGTTTCGTCCGAGCCCGGCGGCTCTCAATACGGCAAATTTAATTCGGCTAACGAGCTAAAAGCCGCGTACGATAATCTTGAAAAAGAGTTTACACGCAAAAGCCAGCTTTTGGCGGAGTTAAATAAGCAAAACAAAACAACTGCCGAGCTTGCTTCCGACCCCGAGGTTGTTAAACTGGTGTCGGATAAGAGTGAAGTGAAAGAAAAAATAATAAACGATTACGTCATTTCATTATCGGCAGCGGGCAGGTCGCCCGAGTTGATTTACAGCAGTGTAGGTGCTTTTAACATGGGCGACAGCAGGAGCACGCCCAAAACACTGGGCGAAGCTAAGTTACTGGCTAAACAACTTATTGAAAAATAAAAGGAGAATAATTTATGGTTACATTAACAACGGCCGACAACGCCTTAAAGAAAGTGTATCTTGGTGTTGTGGCAAACGAACTGAACAATGCAACAAATCCGCTGTACAACAAGATAGTGCAATCCACTGCAGATGTTTGGGGTAAAAATATCATTAAACTTGCGCCATACGGCCTTAACGGCGGAATTGGTGCCGGCACCGAAGAAGGAAACTTGCCGGCTTCGGGCGAAAACAAGTACGTTACATTGACCTCGGGGCTTAAAAATCTGTACGGTATGATTGAGATTACAGATAAGGCAATAAGGGCTTCCGCAACGGATGCAGGCGCTTTTGTAAATCTTTTAAATGCCGAAATGGAAGGCTTGCTAAACGCAAGCAAGTTTAACCTTAGCAGAATGCTATACGGCGACGGAAGCGGTCTTTTGGCAGACGTTACGGCTGCTGTGGTAGCAACCGGCCTTATAACGGTCAGTTCTGTAAAAAACCTTATGGAAGGAATAGTAGTTGATTTTTACAAATCAGGTGCCGCAGTAACCGGACTTGTTGGCGTAAGAATTGAAAGCATAAACCGGACAGCAAAGCAGATTAAAGTATCTGCAGCTCTGCCGGCTGACATTGCCGCAAACCCAACTGCTTACAAAATTTACGTTCAGGGCAGCAAAGACAACGAACTGACAGGCCTGGGTGCAATTTTTAACACCGGTTTAACCAGTTTATACGGAGTTACAAAAGCCAATCACGGCTGGATGAATCCGTATGCAAAGGCAAAAGGAACCACCGAGGCTTTTGATGATATGCTGGTTCAGACCGCAATAGATGAAGTGGCGCGAAACTATGACAGCGTCACCGATTTTATGGTGTGCGACAGTGCAACCCGAAGGGCCTTTCAGGCTTATCTTACCTCACAGCGCATGAACCTGGACATTGTGGAGCTAAGCGGCGGGTATAAGACTATGAGTTACAACGGAATTCCGGTTGTAAGCGACAGGTTTGCGCCGGCGGGAACTTTGTATATGTTAAACACAAAAGATTTTTGTATACATCAGCTATGTGACTGGCAATGGCTTGAAGCGGAAGACGGCAGTATTTTAAAGCAGAAATCCGGATTTCCCATTTATACCGCCACTTTAGTTAAATATGCTGATTTAATATGCAGTAAGCCCGGCGGACAAGCTATGCTTACAAATCTGGTTTAAGGAGGGATGAAACATGACTACATTATCTAATGCAGATGCTGTATTAAAGGATTTTTATCTGGATGTAATAGCTAATCAACTAAATACCAATGTCAGCCCGCTTTGGAATGCAATTAAAACCTCAACCGAAAATGTTGAAGGTAAAAAATTGTGCAAAGTAGTGCCGTTTGGGCTGAACGGCGGAGTAGGTGCAGGAACCGAGGAAGGAACATTGCCGTTAGCAGCTGAAAATAAATATCTGAGTTTTGAACTGCCGCTGGTAAATCTTTACGGCGTGCTTGAAATTTCGGATAAAGCCGTTAAGGCGTCGGCTCAGTCAAGCGGAGCTTTTCTGGACTTGGTTAATGCCGAAATGGAAGGCCTGCTTAACGCAGGCAAGTTTAGTCTGAGCCGTATGCTGTTTGGCGACGGAAGCGGAGTGCTTGCTGTTAAAACGGCCGGCACAAACGGAAGTTTTACAATGGATGTTGATTCAACGCGTAATCTGGTTGAAGGCATGACACTTGAGTTTTGGGCAGGCACTGCCAAAGACGCAACTACCAGCGGGGCCAGAATTGCTAAGGTTGACCATGCCGCAAAGCGCATAACTTTAACTAAAGCGCTTTCGGCTTCAATCGGGCTGTCTAACGATGTAAGGCTTTACGTACAGGGCAGTAAGGATAAAGAGCTGTGCGGCCTGGGTGCAATTGTCGACAGCACTATTACATCTTTGTACGGAATTGACCGTACCAACAATGCCGGTTTAAATGCGTACGTGCAAACAAAACAAAGCAGTGAAGTTTTTGATGACGTTTATTTAATGCGTGCGCTTGACGAAGCAGCCGAAAGGAGCGGGGGTGATATTAATTACATAACGTGCGCATATGACGTGCGCAGAGCGTATCAGAAATATCTAAAAACCAACAGCCGCAATATTGACGTTGCCACCCTTGCCGGGGGATATAAAACTATAACCTTTAACGGTATTCCTATTGCAGCCGACAGGTTTATGAAAAACGGCGAGATGTTTATGCTTAACACCAATGACTTTACATTGTGTCAGCTGGGAGATTGGGATTGGATGACGGGTGAAGCGGGCAAAATATTAAAGCAGAAACAAGGATTCCCGATGTATACAGCCACATTGGTTAAGTATGCAAATCTTATTTGCGACAGGCCAAACGGAGTGGCATTACTGAAAAACCTCTGTTAATTACAACAATATAATTCCTCCGGAGGGATGGGATGCGAAGCCTTCGCATCCTCTCCCCATACTCTTAAAGGGGAATTTAAGTAATAAGGAGCAATATATGTTAATTAAAATCAACAACGATGTGCATGACATTTGCAGCAGGCTGAAAGAAATTGACCCGAACTATTATGTTGTGTACAACACGGGTTTGGGCAGGCTGGAGGTGCATTACAGCCGCCAGTATCCTAACAGCTTAGCCTGCATAGTGCCAAACAACAGGCTTGATTCCGGCACAATAACTCATATAAATTGTACACGCAAAGAGAATGTTGATAAATTAATTAAAGAAATGGATGAAAGCAATGCAAAACTTGAAAAAGAAAACATTAAAAGCACAATAGAGAACGCCCTCGGTAAAATTCCCCTCACGAGCCTCGCGGCTCTGCAAGAATCAGTAGGCTGGGTCTTACGACTAAGTTAGAGGGGTGCCCCGGAAGGGGCGGGGTGTATAAAAGGAGGAAGTTATGACGGTTTTAGAAGTTATTAAGGCAGCGGCTGAAAATTTGCAGCTAAAACAAGTTTTAGAACGAACGGAATTTGGCGGTTCGGGCGAAGACGGCAAACAGGAACTGGAAACGCTTATACGGGCACTAAACATGATTGTCCAGGATATTGCGTATGCCTATTTAAGTTTAATAGAGGTTGAGAAACTGGCGGCGGTTAACGGAGAGATTGAATATGCAAGTTTTTCTAAACCTGTAATTGAAGTAATTAAAGTGTCGGCGGCTGATGGCAGTACATTAAAGTTTAAATCCAACACTTATGGGTTGTCTTTAGTGTCGGGCGCAGCCGATGTTACCGTAAAGTATGCGTATGCACCTGAAGTGCTGACGGAGCTTAATGACATCGTCCCAAATTTCGGCGGCAAACTTAGTTTAGACGCAATAAGTTATGGTATCTCGGCAGAGTTTATGTTTATGAACGGAATATTAGACGATGCCAGAATGTGGGAAGAGAGGTTTAAACAGAATTTATTTAACGCCAGAAAACTCAGGCGGGAAGTGTCTTTGCCAAAAAGGCGGTGGACGTAATGTTTTACAGAAACAGGCTGCCGGTTAAACCCATGCAAACAGTTAAACTGAAACTGGCGCACTTTAAAAACGGCATAAACACGAAAACAGAAGAGAATCTGCTGCCGATTAATTTTGCGCGCCTTACATACAACTTCAGTTTTAAGTCGGGTGCACTGACCAATGGGCTTGGAATAGAAACTGCCAAGTTTACACAGGAAATTAATCTGTCCGACAATAGCGGCATAGAGAGACTCTGGCTTTTTAAAAGATATTCTGCCGCAAATAACCGGAACGAGTATGTGCTGCTTATATTCACTAAATCCAAAAAACTGTACTGGTCGTGGCTTTTTAATCCCACCGGAAACGTGGGGCAGCTTAACACAGCGTTTACGGCGTGTCCGCAGGCAATTAATTACAGACTGGCTAACACTGATGTAATGATTTTAACTCCGCCGGAGGCAGGAAACGCCATGCACACATGGGACGGGCTTAATGCGCCTCAGCCGGTATTAAACTGTCCGTTTATAACCAGTTTGTGTATTCATAATGAACGGCTGTTTGCAACCGTTGGGGGCGACAGAAAAACTTTATGGTTCAGCACTGAACTGGACCCTGTAAACTGGACCGTTGGTGCTCAGGGCGCAGGGTATATAACTATGGCAGACGAGCGCGGCGGACTTAACAAAGTGTTCAGCTTTAACGGCTATGTTTATGTATTGCGTGATTACGGAATTTCTAGGGTGTCGGCATGGGGGGCGCAAGCAGATTTTTCTGTAAATCACTTGTTTGTAAGCAGCGGCAAAATATATGCCAACACGGCAGTGCTTTGCGGCAACCGGATTGTGTGGCTTGCTTATGACGGTTTGTATACCTTTGACGGAATCAGCACAAACAAGCGCACACTTGGATTTGAAAAGCTTTTTGAGGGGACGCAGAACGACAATGCCGGTGCAGAATACCACAACGGCAAATATTATCTCTCGTGCAGACTTAATTACGGTGATGACAAGGTTGTTGGAGGCGAATCAGATGCCGGCCACAAAAACAATGCTCTTATTGAGTATGACTTAAACACGGGAGAATATTGTATTTTCAGAGGTACGGATATTGCCGGGCTGCTCAGCGTTCAGGACGGCAGTTTTAACAAATTACTCTGCTGGTTTAATACCGGCCGGACAAGCACGATAGGTGAGGTAAACAATTCCGGTATGCTGTTTAATGAGCCGGCCGTTAAAGTGTGGAGTTCGCCGCTAACCGACCTGGGGTATCCGGATAAAAACAAAGTGCTGAAAGAAATTGTATTTCAATCGTCACACGATTGCAAGCTTGCGGTGACTCACGACGATAAAACAACAGAATACGAAATTAAGGGCAGCGGCAAAGGCGTAAGAGTAAAACTAAATCTGGCGGCTAAAAAATTTAGTTTGGAGTTTAGTTCGGACACGCAGGAATGTAATATATCTAACCCGCAGGCAACCATTTTGCTGGTTTAGGAGAGAATATGGAAGAAAAAGAGGAAACAGTGCCGGTGGCATTTGCAGTTCAGGAACTAAAGGAAGATTTAGACAGGTTAAGCAAAATTCCACTTATGAATGCTGCCGGTATGCAAACCCAAAACGTTAAGCTTACGGGTCAAATGAACCCGGCCGGCAACATTAAGCAGGTATCGGTAAAGTGTCCGGTAGGGCAATTTGTTTTTATTTTTATCAGCGGACTGGCTAGCGGAAACTGCGAAATACAGCTGTCTGTTAATGATAAGACGATTTTAACCGAATCAGCGGTAAATCCCGGTTTTAATGTGTTTTCCGGGGCATTTTTAGGCCGGAAAGACAACATTTTGCGAATAGTTGGCGGCTTTGGCGGGCAGTCAAATGTTAGCATCAGCAATCTCTCGGTTAGCGTTGTGGGCTGCGGCTGCCGGTTGGAGGAGCAGATTGCTTAAAGAAAGTGAGATAAAGTTAGTGCATAGACGGAATAAAAGACATTATTTATATAGTTTAAAGAAAAAATAAAAACGAAGAAAGAAAAAATAAAAATACAAACTTTACTTTTATTTCTTATTTTTTATTTCTTATTTCTTTGCGTAAGCAAAGTTTGAAGGAGGGAAGCAAATTGGCAATTGTAAGTTTAAAGCAGGCCTTTGAAAATCTGAGCAAAAAAAACAAGGAACAGCTGCCGCCGCCGTCTTTAACCGACCTGAAGGTCTTGGAGGGCAGGCCTGCACCCGAAAAAGAACTGGGTGCAATATTCGGCCAGATTGACAGCAAATTCGGCAGCGGTCTGTTTGATACAAGAGGCGTGCCTGAATTGGAGCGGCTGCAAATATCCGACATAAACAAGAATGACATAACTGCGCTTGGGCAGGAAAGTCTGGAAGAATATAAACAAACGAGCTTAGCCAGAATTGAGGCCGATGCCGCCAAACAACAGCAGCGGCTGGATGACCGGGAAATAAAGGCAATTCAGACTGCTGAAGCAAAAGAGGCGGCGGCTGCAGCCGGATATGGCTCTAATGTAAGCACTATTAAGGACAATATGCTGTCCAGAGGTTTGGCTCGCTCCAGCATATTGGAAAACAGTTTAAACAAAAACGAATTTAACAAGCTGCGGGAACTGGACAGTATCCGGCAGAATTTAATTCAGGAAACCGATAATATCAGACAGAGTGCGGCAGTGCTGGAATCGCAAAAAGAAGCGGCGCTGGCTGCGTTTGACATTGCGTATGCGGCCAAATTGCAGGATAAGATTGGGAAGCTGACTACGGATGCAGAAAAGAAAAATCAGGATATTATTAAATACAACAACACTATTGCCCGTCAGGAAGAAACTATGTTAAGAAATCAGCAGCAGGATTTAATGAAGCGCATGAGCGATTATGCTAAAATTCAAAGCAGCAGCACGGCAGACTATTTTGCGGATGCTGCCAGGCAGGAAAAGATGCAGGCTGCGTATGATTATTTAAACAGTTTCGGTAAACAGGATGCTTTAAGTTTTGCGCTGACGAGCCAGGACTTGAGGCGAGAACTCGGCCGGCATTTTGAAACATTAATCAGCCGGCTGAATTTAAGAGAAAGTTGATTTTTTGTCTTTGCGAGTCGCTCCAGCAAAGCCAGCAAACGAAGCAAACCCCTTGGTAGAATTCCTATCGTTGGGATTGCTTCGTTTGAAGTGGCAAGAAGCGGGTCTCGCAATGACAGGTGTATCCATGACTCAATTCTGTATCTAGTCGGTTTTTTAATCCCCTGCATTTTACCAAAAAATGGAGGTGAGGAATATGAAACTGAACCCGAATTTAAAGGCAAAGCTATCTAACTACGGTTTTTTAATGAGTCTGTTTAGTGCGCTGTTTTTAATAGCGCAGGCAATAGGCAGGGCGTTTGGCTATGTTATAAGCGAGGAAATTTACATGACGGCGGTTAATGCCGTGCTAAGCTGCCTTGTGCTGCTTGGCTTTGTAACCCGCCCGCATTTAACAGATGAGCCGGCCTCAGACGAAAACGAAGACGAGTAGCTTGAATTTAAGGCGCCAGTTGGCGCCTTTTTATTTTACGCCACCTTCGGTGTCGGCTACCCCGTCACGCTGAAGCGTGCCACCCCTTCAGAAAAGGGGAATTTTAGCTATTGACAATTTATTAAAAATGGATTATAATGTACACATGAGTATAATTTCATTATTGTTGTCAAGTACGGTTCCCATTTTTGGGCTGGAAGTTGACCTAACTACCATTATTGTGGTTATAGGCGGTGGTTTTGTAACCTGGTATTTTGGTATGCTGCTAAGAAACAAGGAAACCCGCAACAAAGCGCGTGAAAGTTTTATAAAAGATAAAATTACCGTATATGGCAGAATCCGTGTTTTTATTGCCGACTTTTTTGACAGAGACTTTGCTCCTGCGCCGGCTCATTGCAGCATAAAAACCAAAACATCATATTTTGACACTCAGATTAGTTTCAGTAAAATCCTTGCTGACCGTGCGGAGCTGCAAAAGCGCTCGGGTGAGATACACGAAATTATTACCGACGGATATTTCTTTCTTGACCCGAAACTGGTTAAGCTGCTGCGGGCATTGCGGGAGGCGCTGTTTAAAATTCATCTTGTGCATAAAGAAAACGATGATTACAACACCAACTTTAATGACGACAATCTGTTTGCGTTTCTGGTAACAGAGGATGTGCTGTGGCTATGCGCACAAATTAATAAGCAGCTGTTTAAGTTTTACAACAAACCAAAGTTCTTTAAATTCGGAAAATACATAACGCCCGAGCAGGAACGCAAGATGATTCAAAATGAGCGCGAGTACTGGAAATCGGGCAGAAGCAGCATTGCATTTTTGTGTGACCACAAGCGGCCGGTTTACAAATGGACAAATGCGGAATACAGGCGGCTGTTTAAGCAGAACAATCAGGAGCTTTTGTACCTGTCTTTATGCAGGGATTGCAACAAAAGCTGCTGGAGAGAAAAGAAAGGCGAGTGTGCAATAAAATCCGAATCATCAAAAGCAATTATGGGACACTTTAACAATTATAAATTATAAAATATAACTTAGCATTGTAAAAAATTCCCCTTTAGGATATTGTGGGTGCCCCGTCAGGGGCGGGGTATGTGAAAAATTAAGTTCTTGCGCTTGCCCCGCAAGCGGCTACCCCGTCTGCCTTCGGCATCCACCCCTTCGCGTGGCAAAGGGGAATTTTGTTCGGGCGTGTCTTTGGCATCCATCCCTCTATCTTAGAGGGGAATTTTATTGTATAAGCGCTTTTCAGCAGGTGTTTTTTTGTTGGAGTTTGTATGTGTTTTGTGCTATACTAACAATAGTACCATAATTGATAATTGTTTTAAGGAGAAGTCATGTCGGGCTATTCTATTATAAATTTAGAGGCTACCGGTAAAAAGTATGCCTCAGTTGTAAATACTAAACTTGTGGATATTGAAGTTAAGCATATAGCGGCCGTAAGCAAGAGTACGCAAAAGATATACGAGTTGTCCGAGAAAGTGGGGTACCAGTGGGCTTTGCTTGGCGCACGCAAGGAGTTTGGTATTGATGAGGCCAAAGAGCGCGTAGAGGGCATGAGCAAAAGCTGGATTGAGCGTCCGATTAAAATAGTATTAACTAAAGACAAGCGCATATGGGGCGACAACACGCATTGGACAATGAGTTATGTAAAAAAATACGGGCCCAGAACAAAATTGAATGAAGTTCCGTTTTATATTGTTGACCTGAGAGAAAAAGAGCCCGTAATTGTAAACGTGAAAGGTTCGGTAAAACTGAATGATGCCGATATTACTGCAACAATAACCGCGGCACAGGAAATTAATAAGCGTCTTAGTCTGGGCTGGCGGCCCAAGGGCATATATTATACAGTTGCTGATTTAATGAAAGAAATTTGGGATTAAAGGAGCATGGCATGCGGCAATTAGAAAAAATTGAACTGCATCCGTACACAAAAACCGAAGATGCCATAAACTGGGTGAGTCATCTGTTGGGCGTGTTTTTTGCCGTGACTGCGCTGGTTTTTGGAATTATGGCAGCCGCAAATGTGTCGGCTATAGCAATTGTTGCAATGGTCATTTACGGAGTTACCCTTATATTGCAATATGTAAATTCCACGGTCTATCATGTTTTGCCGCAAAACAACGCTAAGCGGTTTTTCAGAGTAATGGACCATTGCTCAATTTTTGTGCTTATGGCGGGTACATACGCACCGTATACGCTTATCACGCTTGGGGATATGTGGCTGGGGTATGTTCTGTTTGCTTTTGCGTGGATTGTAGCAGGCATAGGGGTTACCTTAAAGTCTATAGACCTGAAAAAATACCGCAAATTTGCGGATATTTGTTATGCTTTTTTAGCATTAGGAATTCTTGCGGCGGTTGTGCCGCTTATTGAGCGCATTGCGCCTTGGGGCGTGTTTTTAATGCTGATTGGAAGCGGATGCCTTATTGCTGGAATTATGTTTTACGGATTCGGAAAGAAAACCAGATATCTGCATAGCATCTGGCATCTGTTTGTACTTGCGGGCACAATAGTGCAGTATTTAGCAATTTTATTTTATGTGCTGTAACTTACTAAAAAACTTTTCGCTGCTGATGCCTGCCGGGCGGTTGCAGCGTTTTAATTGAAAAAAGTCGGTTTCGGGCGTAATTTTGTTTACGCCTTCTATGCAGGTAAAGCCGGCTTTTAAGCCAATTTCTTTTGCTGCCTCAATTGCCTCTTTGCAATAGCTCCCGTAAGGGTAGGCAATAGCGGTGCATTTTACGCCCGAGCGCTCGTACAATTTGTTGTTAAGTTTTAATAAATCATCTTTTAGCATGGCTTTGTATTTTTCTGCGTCTTCACCGCGGTTTATAGCCAGCCCCCTGCGGCCCTTGCCGTAACTGTGCAGATTATATGTGTGGTTCTGGATTTCAACCAGGCCGCTGTCGTTTGCTTCACGTATCTGCTCATATGTCATATGCGCCCAGGAAAGGTTGGGCGTGCCGTCTGAGATATAGTTGGCATCGGTAAGGATACCGACAATTGACATAATACACTTCAGGTCGTATTTTTGCAGGAGCGGAAACACATTGTAAAAGTTGTTCATATATCCGTCGTCAAATGTAAGCATGATAGGCTTTTCCGGCAGCGGCACACCCTTTTGATATGCAATAAGGTCGGCTGCAACAATTGTGGTGTAGCCGTTTTGCTTTATATGCACAAAATCTTTTTCAAGCTGAGCCGGAGTCAGGCTGAACTTGCCCGGGCGCTGGTTGGATATGCTATGGTACATTACAATAGGCAGGGCAATGTAATCCTGCGGGGCGTTTTCTGCGTTAACAGACTTATTGCCCGTACATGGGCAAAGAAACACAAACGCCAACAGAAAAACTAAAGCTGTAAATTGTTTAATCATGGCTTTAGTTTAAACAGATTTGATAAAATTATTAATTTCTTGTAAATCATAGCCCGCTTCAATTAATACGTTGTCAAAAACTTCGGCAGCAGGATTGGGTAAACGGTGGGCGCTAAAGTACATTGCGGCTAAATCCCGGTGTTTATTACAAACAAACGGCTTGCCGCATGAATCCAGAACCGGATTTATCAGTTTAAAGTCTCCCGTGCGCGGTGAATACAATATATTACTGAAAGTTAAGTTGCCATGGCATATACCTGCCGGAGTTACTGCGTGAAAATGGCTCAGCAATTGTCTGAAAATTACTGCAAAGTTGTCTGTACGGATAGGATAAAAGTTGTAATACTCCTCAAGCGTAAGATAATCGCAGGTTTCTTGCTGTACAGTTCCGTTTGGGCCCAATACATACACCCCGTCCGCTGCGCGTCCACCCCTCTTACTAAGAGGGGAATTTTTAGTTGCTGACTCTGCATATCCGGCTAATGTGCCCGAATCCTGCCAGTCGGGGAATTCAACAGCCTTGGTTGGTTCGTTGTTACAGTAATATTGCTGCATACCGTAAATCTCCTGTTCGCGGCTGTATCCGGAACAGGCTTGCTTTAGGGCAGCTTTAAGCACTTCAAAATTCTTAAAATAGTACAACCCTATGATTGTATATATTTCTTTATCGCTTTTTTTACTTGCGTAATTTACTTCTGTTATCCGGTTTTTACGGTTTTTCTTAATCAGTCCGTATTGTTTGTTCCTATTGTTTATTTGAGAAAATATCCCGAAAAAACTTTTATCAAATTTTATTCTATCTAAGCTGCACAAAGTGTCGCCGTACAAAAGCAATGTACTTTGGTGCAGGTATGGGACGGCGCACTTAAAGGCGTTTAGGGGGCCGTCCGGTTCAGGCTGAACCACGAAACGGGCAGTTAAATCCGGATAGCTTTTTTTAATAAATGCTTCAACTACTTTAGCAAATTGAGGACTTACAACAAAAACCGCCTCGCTCAGCCCGCGGTTAGCCAGCGGCGTAATCATGTGGTTTATGGCAGGCTGACTGTTTATGCTGAGCAGCCCTTTTGGCATACCATAACTTAAGGGCTCCAGTCTGCTGGCACTGCCTGCCATAAGGACAACAAGGGTTGTGCTTGCCAAATCCTGTTTCATGAAAATAATATATGATTTGGACAGATGATTTGTTATAACACACCCCGTCGGCTGCGCCGCCACCCCTCTCAAGAGGGGAATTTATCGCAAATTTGTTTGACAAACTCTTTGTGAAAAGTTAAACTTAATTTATAATGAGAATTTTAGGAATTGACCCGGGCTTTGGTATTGTAGGCTTTGGGGTAATAGAGAAATCGGCAAACGGTTTGGATGCAATCGACTATGGCGTAATTACTACACCTAAGGAATTGGAGTTTAGCAAAAGGCTTGCAATTATATCGGACTCCATAGCTGATTTAATAAAGCAGTTTTCGCCGGATGAAATTGCAATTGAAGAGCTGTATTTCAGCAGCAACGTTAAGACAGCTATTCAGGTGGCACACGCCCGTGGCGTAATTATGCTGGAGTGTCACAGGGCGGGGGTTCCGGCATACGAGTATAATCCATTACATATAAAGCAGGCTGTTACCGGCCACTCTAAGGCAGATAAGCCTCAAATGCAACAAATGGCGGCAATACTTCTGGGGCTGGCAAAGCCCCCTAAACCGGATGATGCGGCAGACGCACTTGCAATTGCTATCTGCCATGCACAAACAAATCAGGTATTGAAAAGAAAATAAGGAGAGCTATGTGTAAAGGTGCAGCCAAACCATTTTTAAAGTGGGCTGGCGGTAAAGGACAATTACTGGATAAATTCAATGTGCTCTATCCTAATGAATTGGCGGACGGTAAGATTAAAACTTACATAGAGCCATTTGTTGGCGGAGGAGCTGTTCTTTTTGATGTGTTGCAAAAATTTAATACTGATAAGGCAGTTATCATTGACATTAATAAAGAACTAATAAATTGTTATCGTTGTATTAAGGCCAATGTTGATGAAATATTAAAACAGTTAGAACATCTGCAAACGAATTATCTTTCCTTGCCAATTGAAGAAAGAAACACATTCTATCTGAAAGTCAGAAGCAAATATAACAGCATAAAACTTAATGGTCAATACGACTTTGAAAAGGCAGCAGATTTTATTTTCTTAAATAAAACCTGCTTTAACGGCCTATATCGTGTAAACAGCAAGGGTGAATTTAATGTGCCGTTTGGGAAATACCAAAATCCCTTAATCTGCGATAAAGAAAACCTGTTAATAATACATAAGCTTTTGCAGAAAACCGAAATATTTTACGGCGATTATTCAAGGTGCAGAGAACATATCGGTAAAGACACTTTCATTTATTTTGACCCGCCGTATAGGCCAATAACAACTTCTGCCGCATTTGTTGGTTATTCACAAAATGGATTTAACGATAGCAATCAAAAAGAGCTTGCCAAGCTTGTAAAGGAATTGGGTGCTGACGGTTGTAAAATTATGCTTAGTAACTCTGACCCTAAAAATTCCAACCCTGATGACAACTTTTTTGATGATTTGTACAGAGGCTTTGACATAAAGAGGATTAACGCAAAACGCATGATAAACTGCCAGGCCAATAAACGCGGTGATATTACAGAAATTGTTGTAAGAAACTACAAAACGAAAGGAGAAAATTAATGATTGTAAGAAATGGAAACAGAGTGAACAGGGGCAGGACAGCAATCATTGAAATAGAACTTGATTGTGGCTATGAATTGTTTATCTTTCAAGGGGCATTGACTGAGTTTGATATTTTGATAAAATATAAAAATAATTTGTCAAGGTTAAGAACCCCGAAACATATTCATTGGGTAGTGGATATGCTTATGAAATACCAAACTCAAAGAACTATTGCTCAAGAATTCGTACAGGAAATTCAAGGGCTTTGGGGCAAAACGAAGCCTTTATCCAACAACACTTTTCAAGCATTAGAAAGTTTTGCCGGCCAAGTTAACGCATTATTTTTGAGCAATATTAAGCAAAAATTTACCGTTCTTTCAAGATATGGCGAATATGATGTTGAATTTGCTTATTTCTTAATTTCATTCTTAATATTGCAAGAAAAAACTAACATGCCAAATGCATTTATGTTTTCTAATATAATTACCGACTTGCTAAAAACAAATATCGATATATTCAAAATAGTTTCAACAGCAACACACAACGGGAGGTGAGGAGCAGCTATGTATAACTATATCAGCGGGAAGTTAATAGAAAAGCGGGACGGCGCCGCGGTTGTGGACGTTGGCGGTATCGGTTATGAAATAATGGTATCGGACTACACCTTAAACGCATTGCCGGCAGAAGGTGCAGCCTGCAAGCTGTTTACGTATCTGCAGGTTAAGGACGACGGCATGATTTTGCACGGGTTTGCGGCAAAACCCGAAAAAGAAGTGTTTTTAAAGCTTATTACTGTAAGCGGAATAGGACCCAAAATGGCCGGTACGATTCTTTCCGGCATATCACCAAACGAACTAATTTCGGCGGTTATAATGCAGAATCTGGCCGCCCTAAGCGGCATAAAGGGTGTTGGTAAAAAAACGGCGGAAAGGCTGCTGCTGGAACTGAAATCCAAAATAGACTCGGTGGCGGTTGGTGCGGGCGATGTTGTTGTTAATACCACGCTGCCAGACACAGTAGCGGAACAGGCAATGACCGTACTTGTGGACTGGGGAGTTAATAAAACCGAGGCGTACAGCCTGGCGGCCAAAAACTATGTAAATGGTGACACATTGGAAGAATTGCTGGCTAAAGCGCTTAAGGCAATGGGGAGGTAATATGAGCCAAGAAAAAAAAGCTCCAAACAGGTTTATAGCCAGTTGTAAGGATGTAGCGGACGCAGAGGTTGAAGTGGGCCTGCGCCCGAACAATCTGGCCGATTATGTAGGGCAGCAAAGCATTAAGGATAATCTGAATGTATACATAAATGCCGCAAAAAAACGCGGCGAAGCACTTGACCATGTGCTGTTGTTTGGTCCTCCCGGTCTTGGCAAAACCACGCTCAGCCATATAATTGCAAACGAGCTTGGGGCGCAAATTAGGGTTACGAGCGGCCCTGCTATTGAGCACGCTGCCGATTTGGCCTCTATTTTAACCGGTCTGGGTAAAAATGATGTGCTTTTTATTGACGAGATTCACCGGCTTAGCCGTGCAATTGAGGAAATTTTGTACCCTGCCATGGAAGACTTTGCGCTTGATTTTGTGCTTGGAAAGGGTCCGAGTGCCAAAAGTATGCGGCTTAAAATTCAGCCGTTTACGTTAATCGGCGCAACCACCCGCGCAGGTATGCTTAGCGCACCGCTTAGAGACAGATTCGGAGTTTTAGGCCGGCTGGAAATGTACAGTCCGCAGGAGCTGGCACAGATTGTAAAGCGCTCTGCAAAAATACTGAAAATAGAAGTTGACGATAAGGCGGCGGAGGAACTGGCAAAAAGAAGCCGCGGTACTCCGCGCATTGCCAACCGGCTATTAAAACGCGTCCGGGATTTTGCCGAAGTTAAGCACAACAGCAGCATTACGCTTGAAATATGCAAGTCCAGTCTGGACATAATGGATATTGACGGGCTTGGCCTGGACAGTGTTGACCGCAGGCTGCTGCTTGCAATAACCGACAAATTTAACGGCGGACCGGTGGGGCTGGATACATTAAGTGCTGCTACCGGCGAGGAAGCGTGCACAATTGAGGACGTGTATGAGCCGTATTTAATGCAACTGGGCTTTATTGCCCGTACCGGCAGAGGGCGTATCTGCTTGCCGCGGGCATATGAACATTTGGGCAGAAACCTGGGTGAGAAACAAAAAGAGCAGTTGAATTTTTTAGCCGGAGCAGAATAGCCAAAATCCCCTTTTATGAAGGGGTGGCAAACCGTCAGGTTTGACGGGGTAGCCGCCCGAAGGGCGCAATTTTTCTACAATCTTTTCTGTTTTTATTACTCATTTCATTTGCTAAACACAAATATTTAATATATAATAGCGGATAGTTTTATTAGGAGTAGGTTATGAATTTTAGTTTTATTTCACAATTGGCGGGCGAGGGCGGAGACACAAACTGGTTTCAAGACTATTGGATTTTTATTGTGCTGGCGGTTGCCTTAGTTGCATTATATGTGGTTAGTTTTATGCGCAGAAAAAAGCATAATCAGCAAGTGACCGAAGTTTTAAACAACTTAAGAACGGGCGACAAGGTTAAAACGTACAGCGGCTTTTACGGCACGATTGTTTCAATTAAAGAAACAACAGACGGCAAAGTAGCATTGCTTGAAATGGGAGAAGGTACAAAAAAGAGCTATATCGAGATTGACATAAACGCAATTTACGGAGTTGACAACAAGCAGCCGGTTGTATACGATGCAAGCGGAGCGGTTGTTGATACTGCCGCAGAACCGGAGCAGACCGAATCGACGGTGATTGTAAAAAGCGAATCTAAGAGCGAAACCGAAAAAGAGCTTGAGGCAGAAAAGAAAAAGAGCAAGAAAACCAAATAACAGGCGTATGCCTGGCACCCGGACGGGTGCTTTTTTATTGATGTGGTGCTGCTCCAAAATTCCCCTTTCTTCGCAAGCGGCTACCCCGTCTGTCCTCGCTCTACGGCTCGTCATCCACCCCTTCACGAGGAAGGGGAATTTTATTTTTATCATAAATCTGCAGTTTACTTAATACAATACACCAGTTAAGTGTGTGAGGTGGGTATGTTTGGTTTAACAAAGCGGTTGCCAAAAGTCGGTTCGGATTCGGGCAAAAGCGGCGGCTTTTTGCTGGGGGTAATTAAAGGCAGTGCATATGCGGTAATTGTGTCACTTGTGTGCATTTTACTGTTTGCGGTTATTATAAAATATACGGCTATTCCCGAAGCGTGGATTCAGCCGGTAAATCAGGTTATTAAAGGCTTAAGCGTATTAATCGGCGCCTGGGCGGCAGCTAAAAAAATAAAGAGCAACGGCTGGCTTATGGGTTTGCTGATTGGTCTTGTGTATACGATTTTGGCATTCCTTGTGTTTTCCATATTAGACGGCGAGTTTAGATTTACGCTTAATATCTTAAACGACTTGTTGTTTGGCGGCATTATGGGGCTCATTGCGGGAATACTTATGGTTAATATAATAAAACGCTAAAGCGTTTTATTATAAGGGAACAAGTAACAGGGAACAGGTAACAACCGAAGGTCGCTTTGCTCCAAAAATATAATTGGAGCGTAAGCGACCTTTGAATTAAGTTCCCCTCTATATTTTTCACATACCCCACCACTGCGTGGCACCCCAATACCCTTAAAGGGGAATTTTTGCTGTGGTTTTGTGCCGGAGCGGAGCGGCTTTTAATTTATATTTTATATTTGATAACTGATATTTGAATTTATCGTTTGACTTTGGTTATATAGTTTGCTATAATGGCAAGTATCTACAAGGAGAGTTTCAGACTGAATTATGAATAAAAAGACGGCAATCAAGCGGTGGGTTTTTGTGTTTGTTTTGCTGGCATTTGGTATGGTTGCCAGCTTTGTGAGCTTTGATTTTAATTCGCCCTTTAACGGTCAGCCATATACTTACAATGGCTTTGTAAACAGCATCAGTCTCGGCCTTGATCTTAAGGGCGGGGCTTTGGCCGTGTATGAAGCCAGCCCGATTGAAGGCGACAGCAATGCGGACATGGACAGCAGAATAAACGCAACAAAAGCCAGGCTTCAAAGTTTGTTAACCGGCAAGGGTTTTCCCGAGGCCGTTGTTTCCAGTCAGGGCAACCGGATAAGGGTAGAAGTTCCGGATGTTGCCGACCCTCAGGCAATATTTAACATTATAGGACAGCCCGCATCGCTTGAAATAAAAGACGTGAACGATATAAATGCCGCACCGATTTTAACCGGCAGACATATCAGGCATGTTTACGCAACAATGCAGAACGGAGAGCCCGGTGTTGTTATTGAGTTTACGCCTGAAGGCAGTACGCTGTTTTTTGAAATGACCAGCAATCTTGTTGGTCAGAGCACATATATTTTTATTAACGGAAAGCTTGAAAGCTCGCCAACCGTAAACAGCGCAATTGCAGGCGGCTCAACCTTTATATCCGGCGGCAGCATGAATAACCTTGAAGAGGCAGAGAAGTTTGCAACCATGATTTTAAGCGGAACATTCAGCGTTAATTTAAAGCTGATAGAAAATGCCGTAATCAGTGCAACACTGGGTCAGGAAGCTTTACAATTAGCCATAATTGCGGGTGCAATCGGCTTTTTGCTGGTTCTGCTGTTTATGGCGTTTGTATATCGGGGGCTTGGAGTTGTTGCAGGCATTGCGCTTTTGTTCTACTTTGTTCTTATGCTGTTTTTCCTTCAGGCAATTCCGCTGGTGCAGCTCACGCTGCCGGGTATTGCGGGTATAATACTTAGTATCGGTATGGCGGTTGACGGCAATATAATTATGTTTGAGCGTATAAAGGACGAGTATCGTTTGGGCAAGCGAATACCGGCGGCCGTTAATGCAGGCTTTAAAAAGAGTCTGGGCGCAATTGTTGACGCTAGTTTAACTACTCTGATTGTTGCGTTTGTACTGCTGATTTTTGGCACAGGTGCCATTCAGGGGCTGGCCATAACACTTATAATAGGTATTACGCTGTCTATGTTTACTTCGCTTGTGGTAACACGTACACTTATTAAACTGTATTTACCTATAAACAGCACAAACGCCAAAACCTTTGGATTGCGACGAGAGGAGGGCGAATATGAGAGAGCGTAACAAGCGCGGGCTTAATTACAAGATAGAGCACAGTAAGTTTAATCCGTATAAAATCAGTAAATGGTTTATGCTGGCGGCAGGTGTAATTCTTACTGCGGGTGCAGCAGTTCTTATTTTTGCGGGATTTAATCTGGGTATGGATTTTACCGGCGGTACGGTTCTGACTGTAACAGTCGGCAACGAGCTTGAAGACAATCCGGCCAAATACGGTGAAGTCAGACAACAAATAGAAACGGTTTTAGCAAGACCCGAGTTCGGCCTTTCTATCTCACGTGACCAGATGCAGGATACAGGCAGCAAGGCGGCGGTTACCGTTCAGTTTCAAGACAAACCCGGATTAACCGAATCGGACATGGAAGTGCTTAACAGTCAGATAGTGCTGGCTCTTGGGGAAGTATTTCCCGGTTATGACGTACGGTTTGAATTTAAAGGCGCTACTACAACCAGCGAACTTATTATGAATGCATTGTATGCAATTCTGCTGGCGTCGCTTTTGATTACAATTTACATTGCAATACGGTTTGAGTTTTTCTCGGGGCTTGCCGCAATTGTGGCCCAGCTGCACGATGTGTTGATGCTATGTGCATTTGTGCTGATATTCCAGATGGAGATAAACAGTGCGTTTATAGCAGCACTTATTACTGTGCTCGGCTACTCAATAAACAACACAATTATATTGTTTGACAGAATCCGGGATAACCGCAGGAAAGAATCTATGGCAAAACTGTCAAGCGTAGAGATTGTAAATATCAGTATAAAACAGACTTTGGTAAGAAGTATAAACACCAGTATCAGTACGCTTTTGGCTATCCTTATGCTGGCAATTATAGGTGTGCCGAGCATACGTGAGTTTGCTATACCGCTTGCAATCGGTTTGTTGGTGGGCACATATTCATCTATGTTTATAGCTTCGCCTATATGGGTTAAAATGGTAGACAGCAAGCGCGGACAGGAATATTTTAAACGTAAGGCAATCAGGGCAGAAGAAAGGGAAAAAGCTAAAGAGGAACTTAAGGCAGAGCAGCAGATTGTTAGAGATGCCGAATACGAGAAAGCAAAATAGTTGCTTGTATTAACAGTGGTTGCGGTACTGTCGTTGCGAGACGGGCCCTCAGCGCCAACTAGCGAAGCAATCCCCTAGGTAGAAGAGATAAGCCAGTATACTTGCTGCCTACTCCTATCTGGGGGATTGCTTCGTTTGAAGGAGCAGGAAGCAGGTCTCGCAATGACAATATTTAACGAGGGTACAAATGGAATACAGAAAAGCATACAACGGAAATATTAACGAAGAAGATATAAGGCGTATTTGCGCCGGGTTTAGCGTTGCGCCGCAGGTGGCGGAGTTTCTGCTGGCTAAGGGTTTTAAAGACGATAAACAGATTCATGAGTTTTTAAATCCAAGCGAAAAGCATTTCCATGACCCGTTTCTATTAAAAAATATGCATGAGGCTGTGGACAGAATTAACAAAGCAGTTAAAAACAACGAACGGATTAATATCTTTGGTGATTATGATGCGGACGGAATTACCGCAACTGCCGTTTTGATTGACTATTTTAAAGGTATTGGTGCCGCTGTGAGCCATTTCCTGCCAAACCGATATACCGACGGCTACGGGCTTACCCTTGAAGCAATTGACAGAGTTATAACAGATTTTAACCCGGGCCTTATAATTACCGTTGACTGCGGCATATCCAGCCATGCGGAAGCAGAGTATATAAAAAGCAAAGGACTGGATGTAATAATAACAGACCATCATGATATACCGGAAAAATTGCCGGATTGTTTAATTTTAAACGCAAAGCTGGGAGGGCAGAGATATCCGTTTAATGAATTGTGCGGTGCGGGTATGGCGTTTAAACTGGTTCACGCGCTGGCGGGAATAGAAACCGCTAAAAAATATCTTCCTATAGTGGCCATTGCAACCGTATCGGACATTGTGCCCTTATTGGATGAGAACCGCGCTATTGTTGCCCTGGGTTTAAAAGACAGTGCAAAAGCATTGCCAATCGGCCTAAGGCTGCTGGCAGACAGTTTGAATTTAAAGGGAGCGCTTACTGCAAGCGATATATCGTTTAAGCTTGCGCCCAAAATAAACGCAAGCGGAAGGATGGGCAACGCAGAGCACAGTTTAAAGCTGTACACCGAGACAAACAAAACAAAGCTGCTGGAAATAATAGCTCAGCTTCAGGAGTACAATACCGAGCGCCAGAATTTGTGCAATATTGTACACACCGAATGCGTAAAGGCTTTAAACAACCAGAACATGGCTAATTTACAAGCCATTATATTAACCGGTGAAAACTGGAATATCGGGATTTTAGGAATAGTTGCCGCCCGGATTGCGGAAGAATTTAACCGCCCCACGTTTTTGCTTGGGCGTGACGGCAATGAGTACCGCGGCAGCAGCCGAAGCATTCCTAACATGAATATTCATGAGTTGCTGACTAAGCTGAGCGATTGCCTGGAGAGCTTTGGCGGACATCCTATGGCCGCCGGGCTTACTATACATGAAAGCAGAATAGAAGAATTTAAAACCAGGGCAAATGCGCTGATTTCAACTACGTATCCCGATGAGGTTTATGTCCCTTTCCGCAACTATGACATTGAAATAGACTGCAATAAAATATCGGCTGATTATATAGAGGCGTTCAGCCTTTTAGAGCCGTTCGGCTTTAGCAATCCAAAGCCGGTCTTCAAAGTCAGTTTCGGCAAGTGTACGGTAAGCACAATGAAAAATTATCCCGCTCATCTTACGGTTCAGCTTCCAAACATTATGATGATTGGATTTAATATGGGCGGATATTTCAATATGATAAGTCAGAATTCGTTTAAAGACGCTTTGTTGGAGCTTCAGGTAAATTATTACAGGGGGCAGGGCGCTCCAAAGGCTATTATTCAGGACATAAAAATATCGGATGTGCCAAACGTAACCAGCGAACGTATCGGCGGCGAGTATATTAAACAGCTTGCACTGGCCGCCGGCGGAAAAAAACCGGTATACGGCTATTACAACAAGCACGAACTGGCTCAGATTGTAAACAAAGAACAGCGCAACAGTTTGTACGGAACACTGTTTTTAGCAAATACAATGCAGAGTTATAAGGCCTTTTTGGAAAACAACCCGTTTGCAAAAAACATAATCTGCTTTGAATTTTTACATTTTACCAACAACAGCGGGTACAACACGCTGTGTTTGTGTCCAAGCCTGAACAATTTTTATAAAAACTTTAACCGTATTGTGCTGTTAGACAGTGTGCTGGATGAGGCGTATATAGTAAAACTGAACGAGGTAAGTGATGCGGAAATTCTTATACCGCAAAGTTCTCCGTTTGTTTATGCGCCGTTTAAGAACATTGACTTAAACAGGAAAGTGTTTGGCGAATACTTTAACCTGCTGAAACAAGCCGGTAAGGCAAATCTGACGGCAATAGACGAATATAATTACTTTAACAAGCTGAAAAAAACCCGGAAGAGCATAAACTATGTTCAATTTGTTGCCTGCCTGTATACTTTTACCGAGCTTGGTCTGGTAAAGGTTGCGGATACTTTTGGCGAGTATAAAGTTTCGGTTGTAAGCGGCGTAACGGCCAAGTTGGAAAACTCACGGTTTTATGCTAAACTGGAATTAATTATGAAAATGTACTAACAAACACTGTTATTGTGAGTCTGTCCCGCAGCGCCGGCAAGCGAAGCAATCCCCAAGGATAGGAGTCTAAAGAGAGTGAAAGCTCAACCAAAATTCTCCTCTAAGATAGAGGAGTACCTCGCTTGCGAGGGGAATTTTTTACAAAGGAAATTGCATGCAAAATAAAACATCAAACAAAAACAAATACAGTTTAGGCAAACTTGCCGGAACAAATCCGGCAAGTGTTTGTTATGCGCTTGAAAAGCAGGGCATTGCACCGCTGAATATAAAAAATATTCTTATGCGTGAATATGCGCTGGGAGAAGGGGCAGCTGATATGCTTTTAGCCTTATTGGATAATCAGAAATTTGTAGTACGCAACAACAAACATATCAGTTTGGACTTAACCTTTCCCGAAAACGAACCGGGCCATGTACAGGACATATATGTAAATTCGCTTATAGAAGAATTGAAAACAGCAAGGAAACTTATAACAGCTAAAAGTTTTTTGGTTGAAGCGGTAAGAATAAACAAGGGCGCAATGTTATTACCCGGCAAAAGCTTGCGGGCTCTTCTTACAGAATGCGGCTTCAGCGGGGCAGAAATAAGCATAGACACAGGAAATTATAAGCTTTTAACTCAGGAAAAGCTTGACATATTATGTGCCTGCCGGGTAAATTGGATTGGTTTTGATATTAACAGCTTCAACGCCGGAACAAAGGGCGGCACAGATTTAAACAGTTTTTTGAAGATTTACAAGCAATGCCTTAATCCGGGGCTTAAGCTGCACCTGAATTTTAAAAAGGGAATGGGGAGTGAGGTCTGGCAGGATTTTGCGAACAGTTTGGCTTACCTGGCCGAGTTTATGCCCCATTCGGTTAGTATCGGAACTTATGCGCGCCAAAAATATACCGATGCCAGAACACAAGAACTGGTACGTGTTATGTGGAGAACGCACGAGTTTTTAACTGAAAAAGCGTATAAGCCTTATACCATTTATGCGGAAAAAACCAATCCGCAAGTTTTGAATATGAGTTATTGTCAGGCTAAAGAGCAAAACAAATTTAATGTTTTTGCAAACAAAGGACAGAGTACAATAATCGGCTGCGGAGTCGGTGCTAAAACCATGCTGCCGGACGGCTTGTCCGGAGAGGTGAAGGTTTATCAAAACACGGCTGACTTAAGCGAATATGTGTTTGACATAAACGGAGTTTTACGCAAGAAAAACGAGTTTTTCTAACTCCAACCACTTTACAACCGATACGACTTATGTTATAATAACGCCAGTACCTTTTGCTTAGCCTACACTTGCTCTCTAAGTTAGTGCCCGGCTTAAGGCGGATTTTAAATAAAAGGAGAGAGAATTAATGCAGGAAAAAAAGACAGTTATTACCAAGTTTGGGAAAAACGAGCAGGATACCGGCAGTGCAGAAGTGCAGATTGCATTGCTGACCGAGCGGATTAAGCATCTTACGGAACACGTAAAAGCGCACCCGCACGACAATCACACCAGACGCGGCCTGCTTAAGCTGGTAAGCCAGCGTAAGCGTATGCTGAAATACTTAGAGAACACCGACATTGAACGTTTCAGAAAAATTAAAGCTAGTTTGGAACTAAGATAGCATAACCCAAAAGAGCGGGCTTCCGCTCTTTTGTTGTTAATGTTGTAATTCCCCTTTAATCGTGTTGGGGTGGCAGCCGCAGGCTGACGGGGTATGTGAAAAATTTAAACATATATTTCGGGATAAAAAAAACAAGGAGAATAATATGGAAAACAAGATTTATGAAACAAAAATCGGCGGGCGGGATGTATCTGTGCAAGTGGGTAAATATGCTCAGTTAAGCAACGGCAGCTGCATTTTGCGCTGCGGTGAAACGGTTGTTATGGTAAACGCCAATGTGGCAGCAAGTCCAAGAGACGGAGTGGATTTTATGCCGCTCAGTTGTGACTTTGAAGAAAAGATGTATGCAATAGGCAAAATCCCCGGCGGCTGGAAGCGCAGGGAGGGCAGACCAAGCGATAAGGCAATTCTGGTGGCCAGGCTGATAGATAGGCCGCTAAGACCGCTTTTCCCTAAAGACTTTTTTAACGACATTACCGTAGTTGCTACGGCGCTTTCGGTTGACCAGGACATTGCGCCCGAGCCGCTTGCCATGCTGGGTTCGAGCATTGCGCTTAGTTTAAGCAGCGCGCCGTTTCAGGGTCCGACCGGCTCGGTAATTGTTGGTATGGTTGACGGGCAGTTTGTTATTAACCCGGATACAAAGCAGCGTGAAGCAAGTAAATTGCACCTGACTGTATCTGCTACAAAGGATGCCATTTTAATGGTAGAAGCCGCTGCAAACGAGATTAGTGAAGAGAATATGCTTGCGGCAATTGGGTTTGCGCATGAAGAAATTAAAAAACAAGTTGCGTTCCAGGAGCAGATAATTAAAGAAAACGGGAAAGCAAAAGTGGAATTTGTATCGGCTTTTGATGCGCCTGAAATTCCTGAACTGAAAAAAGAATTGGAGAAATTTGCAAAAACAGAAGTTTTAGCCCTTTTAGAAACAAAAGACAACAAAGTAATGAAACAAGGTATGGCTAAACTTGTTGACGAAGCAATAGCAAAGTTTGCAGCCGATAAGCCTGAGCTTAAACATATTATCCATGAAATATTGTGGGAAGACGTGTTTAAAGGTAATTTAACCGAGCGCAGTATTAAGGGCTCAAGATTAGACGGCAGAAAGCATGATGAAATCCGCGATATATGGTGCGAAGTGAGGTTACTCCCCAGAGTGCACGGCAGCGGAGTATTTACGCGCGGGCAGACTCAGGCACTTACAACCTGTACATTAGGTATGCTCAGTGACAATCAGGTGCTGGAAGGCTTAGACGACGAAGAAGAGAAGCGCTATATGCACCATTACAATATGCCGCCTTACGCAACCGGCGAAGCCAAAATGCTGAGGAGCGCCGGCAGAAGAGAAATTGGGCACGGGGCACTGGCCGAGCGCGCGCTGGAGCCGGTATTGCCAAGCGAGGAAGAATTTCCGTACTCGATACGCACAGTATCGGAGGTATTAAGTTCAAACGGCTCATCAAGCCAGGCTTCTGTATGTGGTTCAACCTTGGCACTTATGGATGCGGGTGTACCTATACGCAGTCCGGTAGCCGGTATTGCAATGGGGCTTATGAAGCATCCGGGCTCGGGCAAGGTTGTGGTGCTTAGCGACATTGTGGGAGAGGAAGACCACTTTGGAGACATGGACTTTAAGGTTGCGGGTACTTTTGAGGGTATTACTGCAATCCAGATGGACATTAAAATTAAAGGCATTGATGCTGATGTATTAAAAACCGCGCTTAAGCAAGCAAAAGACGGCAGAATTCATATTTTAAACAAAATGCTGGCTGTTATGCCTGCGCCGCGTGCGGAAGTGAGTAAATACGCACCAAAGATAATCAACTTTAGCATTGACCCTGAAAAGATTGGTGATGTGGTTGGTAAATCCGGCAAGACTATTAACAAGATTATTGAACAGACCGGCGTTAAGATTGATATTGAAGACGACGGCAGAGTGTTTGTTGCGTCCAGTGATGCGGAAATGCTGGCTAAGGCTAAAGAGATTATTATGTCAATCGTAACCGACCCGGCTCCGGGCATGAAGGCTCAGGGTGTGGTGGTTAAGATTATGCCGTTTGGGGCGTTTGTTGAATACGGTTTTAACGGCGACGGCATGATTCATATTTCTAAGCTCAGCAATAAGCGTGTAGAAAAAGTTGAGGATGTTGTTAAAGTGGGCGACGAAGTGCTTGTTGAGGTTATTAAGGTAGACGACCGCGGTAAGATTGACCTGAAACTACTGGAGAAAATAGCAAAGTAAAACTAAAATTCCCCTTCTTCGAAGGGGAATTTTTCTTTTTGCCGGCTCATACAATATAACATGACGAAAAAGAAGCGGTTTTACATTACAATAATCAGCAATACAGCAATTTGTCTGATGCTGGGCGGGCTTATTGCGCTGACTACTGTTCAGGATTTGACCAATGTGTTTTCGGGCAATGACAATCAGCCGTATTATATAGGCAACACAGCTAATAAAAACGTTACGCTTATGGTAAATGTATATTGGGGAAATGAGTACCTGCCCGGTATGCTTAAGACTTTAGCAGACGAGGGCGTAAAAACCACGTTCTTTGTTGGCGGAGTTTGGGCAAGTAAATATTCGGATTTGCTGCAAGCCATATACGACGGCGGGCATGAAATTGGCAATCATGGGTTTTTCCATAAAGACCATAAGAATTTGAATTACGAAAACAACCAGAAAGAGATATACAATACGCATAAGCTGGTTAAAGAACTGCTTGGGGTGGAGATGACTCTGTTTGCGCCGCCGAGCGGGGCTTACGGCAAAACCTGCTTGGCTGTAGCGGGCGAGCTTGGTTACAAAACAATCATGTGGAGTAAGGATACAATAGACTGGCGTGATAAAAACCGTGATATTATCTACAACAGAGCGGTAAAGAACCCTAAAAACGGTGACCTGATTTTAATGCACCCAACCGAAGCTACGGCAAAAGCGCTGCCGGATATAATTAAGTTTTATAAGGAGCAGGGGTTTAACCTGACTACGGTCAGCGAGAACATAAAATAAAATTCTCCCTTAAGCTAAGGGAGTACGCCCGAAGGGCGGGAGGGCTGTGTTTTATTGGTTATCACAACCCCCGCCACTCCGTGCCCCACCCTTTGCTCGCGAAGGGGAATTTTATTCTTATTTACTTGCCTTAACTGTGGGTTTTTGGATATACTTAGTATTATGATAAAAACCAAAATTTACGAAAACGGCCTCCGGTTTGTACATCAGTACATTAAGGACAGCAAGACGGTTGGCATGAGTATATCTGTACAGTGCGGGGCAGTGGACGAACCGCCGCAACTTAGCGGCATATCGCATTTTATGGAGCATATGAGCAGCGGTAAGAGCACAAACACCCGCAGCGCATTGCAGTTAAGTATTGAGGTGGACGAACACGGGATTCATGCCAATGCGTACACTTCAAGCGAAAATACTGCCTATTTTGCCGAGTGCTTAAACGAAGAATTTGATAAAATGGCCGAGATTTTAGCCGACCAGTTTTTTAATTCCGCATACTTAGAGCAGGAAATTACCTTAGAGCGGAATGTAATTATGGCTGAAATAAAGCGAGACGAAAACGACCATCAGAGGCGGATAGTTTCTGACAGCCTGGAGATGTTTTTTGCGGGTTCACCGCTGGGCAACAGTCTTATAGGCACCAACAAAACAGTGGGGGCAATTGCCCGGCAGGATTTACTGGATTACAGACGTGAGCATTATATTGCGCCTAAGATTATTATTTCGGTTGCAGGCGGCATAAAATATGATGCTGCACTGGAGCTGACAGAGCAACTATTCGTAAAACAGTTGCCGCAAACTCCGCAAAAGCCTGTTTTAAAGCCAAAACAGCTGCTTCGGACAGAAGCTCCAAAAAAAGAACTTAACATAACCGAGGCTTCTACCCAGGACTATTATTTAATAGCTTATCCGGGCCTAAACAGGGCAGCCAAAGAGCGGTACGCACTCAGCTTATTCAGTATAATTTTTGGCGGAACCCCGAGCAGCAGGCTGTTTAGCGAGGTACGGATTAAAAACGGCTTGGTTTACAATATTTTTTCCGACAACATTATGTACGCCCACGACGGAGCATTTATAATATGCTTTGATTCGGTTCCGAAAGACGGAAACAAGGCACTTAGAATAATTGCATCTGAAATAGAAAAAGCAAAAACCGGCGGAATAACCGAGGCAGAACTGGCTAAGGCCAAAACCATTGCAGCAAGCAGTCTGGTATTCAGCAGTGTAAAAATTATGCAGCGGGCACTGGCTAACAGCAATGCGCTTATGTATCTGGGTAAAGTTATCAGCCTGGAGGACCAGATTAAAAACTACATGACGGTTACTAAGCAGGAGGTTAACAATGTTGCCGTTCGGATATTTGATGACAACAAAAAATTCTTTGCCCGACTAGGTAAGTCATTGCGAGTCGGCCCCGCAGCGCCGGCAAACGAAGCAACCTCATTGGTGAAACCGCTAACTTAGAACTGCTTCGCTTGAAGCGCTTCGGTGTCCGTCTCGCAATGACTAACACAGGAGCTGCAAGACCAGAATTAATTAAAGAAGTAAAAAGAGTTGTTAACTATAGCCCAAAAATGGTATAATTAACTGATTATTAATGACTTAAAGGCGGCGTTAATTTGAGCAGATACACATCACGTAATGTCGGCGGCCGTAACGGCGTATTGGAAACCCGCAAAAAATGGGGTATTGCACTTCTTGCGGTGAGTCTGGTATTATTGTTTTTTTCCTGTTTTAATTTAGTTCCGGCTATAAATATGTTTCTCCTGGGCAGTTTTGGGCTGGCTGTTTTTCCGGTATTGCTGGTTAGTATTGTAATTTCGGTTGCGCTCGTTATGCGTAAGCGCTACGTATTTCCCAAAAGGTACGCCGTCAGTCTGGCGGGAGTTTATTTCTGTTTGATTCTGGTTTTACAACAGGCAATAAGCGGCGGATTGGGGATAGCAGAAATTTATGCCGCAAAAACCACGGCGGGCGGGGTATTAATGGGGTTGTTTGCTTACGGCTTATCTGCCGTGGTAACGCCTGTAGGTGTTTATGTGCTGGCTGCAATTGCGGCTATTGTTTGTGTAACGATTGTGTTGATGCATCTAAACACGATTAAAGGCTACAACAAAATTGAAGCACGCACCGTAAGCCTGCCTGACTTTGACGTGAAAGAACTGAAATCGAGCAGGGTCAGCATTAAGGTTGGTGAAAATTTTGCGGAACCGGAAGCTGTAAAGCCAAAAGAACAGGTACAGCTTACTCTGAACGCCAAAATGGAAAAAACGGCTCGTGAACGGGCTAAAGAGCGCCTGGGCATGGTTGAGGGCATGAGCGTTCAGCAAATGCGCGAGATTGAAGCAGCAGAACAAAAACCCAAAAACACGTTGTTCAGCGACGAGTTTATTAAAGCTGTAAAAAGCACCAGCCGCGGGCAGCAGACAACAGGCAGGGCAGCACAACCCGTTTCCGGCGGTAATAATCAGTCGTTGTTTGATTTGCTTAAGCAAAACGAACGTAAACCGGTAATGCCGCCGGCCGCTGAGGGCTCACGTCCGCCCAAGTTTGTATATGAAGAAGCTAAGCCTATTCCGGCTCAGCCGGTTTTTAATGCGCCTAAAATGGATAATGCTGTTAAGGAAAACATCAAGAGTTTTGTTGCAGAACCGGTTGAGCCGGCACCTGCTCCTGTACCTCCGGAAGAGCCGGTTAAACCAATAGCACCGGTATCTATTCCGGTTGAGCTGGATGCAGAACTGGACAACATTTTAGACACAAAACCACAACCTAACCTTTACGAGCGCAACCGCGGGATACCAACCGCACCAACGCCTCCGGCTCCCCAGCAGCAAAAACAGCAGTTTAACCAGATTAAAATGGAGCAGACGCAGCCAAACAAAAATAAAAATGTTACCAAATATTCAAGGCCAACAGCGTATAGCCGGCCGCCGATTGACCTGCTTACTACCGTATCTACGCCAATGGACGAGGGCGCGGACGATTTTCAGACCAAGGCTTTAATATTAGAGCAGACTCTTGAAAACTTTAAAATTCCGGCTAAGGTTAAGGGTATTACACATGGGCCGGCTGTAACCAGATATGAGCTTCAGATGCCTCCGGGTATACCGGTAAAGCGGATTTCCCAGCACGCAGACGATATTGCAATGACGCTTGAAGCGTCGGGAGCGGTGCGTATTGAGGCGCCTATTCCGGGCAAGGGGCTGGTGGGGATTGAGGTTCCGAACGCTGTTATTGCCACAATCGGCTTAAGGGATATTATTGACAGTCAGGAATTTTTAAGCAATAAGGCTCCGCTTGTTTTTGCGCTTGGCAAAGATATTGCAGGCAGCATTAAGGTATGCGATTTAAACTCCATGCCGCATTTGCTGGTTGCGGGAAGCACAGGCAGCGGAAAGAGTGTTTGTTTAAACACAATAATATTAAGCTTTTTGTATAAGCTTTCGCCGCATGACTTAAAACTGATTTTAATCGACCCTAAAAGAGTTGAGTTTACTACGTACAACAATCTGCCGCACATGATGCTGCCCGATGCCATAACCGACCCGGAACAGGCGCTTAACGCACTTAACTGGGCAATAAAAGAAATGGAGCGCAGATATGAGACCTTTGCAAGCCATAAAGTGCGTGACTTTAAAGAATACAACGCTCTGGAGGCTGTTTACAACGGAACAGAGCCCAAGCTGCCGAGAATAGTTATTGTTGTAGACGAGCTGGCTGACCTTATGATGACCGCAAAACGTGATATGGAGGAAAAAATTAAGCGTCTGGCTCAGCTTGCCCGAGCTGCGGGTATGCATTTAATTATTGCAACCCAGCGCCCGAGCGTAGACGTTATTACGGGCACAATTAAAAGTAATCTGCCAAGCCGGATTGCATTTGCCGTTACCAACTTTGCAGACAGTAAAACCATATTAGACGGCGGTGGTGCGGATAAGCTTTTAGGCAAAGGGGATATGCTGTATGCGCCGCAAAACCTGCCTGAGCCGATTCGTGTGCAGGGAGCCTATGTAACCAACACCGAGGTTGAAGCAGTTTGTGAGTATATTAAGGCGCATAACGACAGTAATTTTGACTCTGACCAGACTGAGTTAATCTTAAACGGTGAAAAGCAAGAGATTGTTGAGACAGGAAACAACAATGCAGGCAACGGGGGAAGTGAATTTGACCCATTGCTGCCTCAGGCACTTAAGATGTTTCTTGACAGCGGTCAGGCATCCATATCATTGATTCAGCGCAGATACTCGGTAGGATTTGCCAAAGCCGCAAGAATTGTTGACCAGATGGAGCTTGCAGGATTTATTGCCCCCAGCGACGGCTCAAGCAAAAACCGCACCATTTTAATTACACATGAAAAATACGAGGAGTTGTTTGGTGGCTATCCGCCACAAGACGAAAACTTATGAGGAAGACACAAAATAACACAACCCCCGCCGGCTCTGCCGCCACCCCCTTTAGCAAAGGGGGAATTGCCAGTGAATCATTACGAGGCGTGTTAACTAGCAAATCTATCGGATTTGTCAGTCTTGGCTGTGATAAAAACCGTGTAGACACCGAGCGGATGATGTATGTGCTGCAAATTGCGGGCTTTAAGTTTGTTACGGACCCTGCCGCGGCAGACATAATAATTGTAAACACCTGCTCGTTTATCTGCTCGGCCAGAGAAGAAAGTATAAACACAATAATTGAAATGGCAGAACATAAGAAAGGCAGATGCGAAAAGCTGATTGTAACCGGCTGCCTTCCGCAAAAGTTTTTGGATGAAACTAAGCCGCTGCTGCCCGAAGTAGATGAATTTATAGGCGTACTTGGGCCGGAACAGATTTTGCAGGCTGTTTACAGGTCATACGGGCTGAGTTGGAGCGGAGCGGCTCCAAATACCGGCGGCAGAATTGTAAGCACTCCCAAGCATTACGCTTATCTTAAAATTGCGGAAGGCTGCAGCAATAAATGCGCATATTGCAATATTCCTGAAATCCGCGGACCGTATAGGTCGGTTGAAAAGGAAAAACTTATAACCGAAGCCAAAACGCTGCTTAAGGGCGGAGCAACAGAGATTATACTGGTGGCTCAGGACGTAACCAGATACGGTACGGATTTATACAAAAAGCCAATTCTGGTAGCGCTGATAAAAGAACTCAGCAAGATTGACGGGCTCAGATACATACGGCTGCATTACTGTTATCCTGAGCTTGTATCGGATGAGTTAATTCAAGAAGTTGCCAATAATCCTAAAGTGGCCAAATACATAGAGATTCCGTTTCAGCACATTAGTGATAAAATATTAAAGCGCATGAACCGTGCAAGTAACCGGACACAGATTAAAGACATTGTAGCACGCATACGCCAGGCCGGTCCGGACATTGCAATAAGAACCTCGTTTATTGTGGGGTTTCCGGGCGAGAATGGTACGGACTATAAAGAACTTTATAACTTTGTATTGGAAGGAAAGATTGACCACATTGGAATATTTGAATATTCCAGAGAAAAAGACACCGCTGCATATGGCATGAAGCCTCAGATTGGCAGGTTTGTAAAGAAGCGGAGGGTAAATAAACTGGCGCGTCTTGCTCAGGCTATGGCAAACCAAAACAATAAAAAATACTTGAATAAAACTCTGACTGTGGTTTGCGAAGGCAATCCGGAGCCGAATTTATATGTAGGAAGAAGTGAGTATAGTTCGCCGCTGGTGGATAATGTGGTATACTTTACTTCAGATACGGAGTGCAATATAGGCAAGTACTATGACGTGCACATATCGGATTTAGTTAATTTTTACGATTTAAAGGGAGAAAAAATATGAATCTACCAAACCAACTGTCTTTACTCAGGATTCTTCTAGTACCGTTAATGATGTTTTTTTATCTGGCGGATTTTGTGCCATACGGAAAACTCATTGCGCTTGTAATATTTATTCTGGCGGCCGTTACAGACACATTGGACGGAAATATTGCGCGTAAACGTAATCAGGTTACCGACCTTGGTAAGCTGCTTGACCCGATTGCAGATAAGCTTTTGTTTACCGTAGGCTTTTTGCTGGTTGTGGCAGACGGAACAATTCCCGCTCCGTACGGTGTAATTGCGCTTACCATTTTAATTCTGCGTGATGCCATTGTTAATGCCCTGCGGCAGATTGGAACTACAAAAGGCATTGTGTTTGCGGCGGTTCTTTCGGGCAAGTTAAAAGCAGTGTTTATCTGCATACTTGTGCCCATGTATATGGCACTGGCATTTTTATATTCTCCATACAGCATTCCCGAACTTGTAGTTATTACCGACTATTTCTACTGGGCGTGCTTTGGTATGCTTATAATTTCTACCTGTGTTACAATCTGGTCGGCATTGGATTATACCTTAAAAAATGCCGCATTGTTTAAGGCTAAAAAAATAGATGAGCAGGGTAAGTCCGAAAACTAACAAGAATTCTCCTCTAAGATAGAGGAGTACCGCCGTAGGCGGGGAGGTGTATGATTAGAAAAAACATACACCCCGTCAGCTTCGCTGCCACCCCTCTTACTAAGAGGGAAATTTACTCGGGATTATCAAGTTTAGTGGGGAAAGACACTTATGAAAACAAGTTTTATTGCAATAATTTCGGAACAGCATCAGCCCGACTATTACGGTCGGGTTTTGCCGGTTTTAGAAGATATGTGCGCGCTATGCGGGCTGGAAACAGAAAATCTTACTGTGTTTAATGAAAGCACCTGCGACATTAATCTGATATCCAAACAACTAACCGAACCATGCATTATGGTCTTTGATTCCGGCACTTTCGGCCTTGCTGATGAATTTTTGAAAAATATATCCTCTAAGCTGGGCAGGACAGTTACACAAAACGCCTGCGGAGCAAGTTGCGGAAATGTGCTTCTGATTGATTTAAACAGCAAAAACCTGTATAAAAACCTTAACCTGAAATTGTTTGAGTCTGTGTTTACTTACGATAAGGTCCGAAGTGTCTTGAAAATATTCGGAATAAGCAGGGCACAGCTTACCGACAGTTTATTAACGCTTATCGGTACTTCGCCTATATCGTTTAATATCAGCTCGCATTGTTTGGAAAGCAGCGTTGTGCTTCATGCGCCTGCCGCCGCACAAAAGTCTTATGCGGACGAAGTTGAAAGAGCCATGTATCAGCAGTTTGGTGAAAGCATTTTTGCTGACAGCTATGAAAGTCTTTATCACGTGGTTGAGGATTTGTTATCCTTCCGAAAAGTTAAACTCAGCATTGCCGACAGCCTTACAGGCGGGATTATGCTTAACGAACTGAAAACGGGTTTTAATAAGTTTGACAGTACGGTGGCGGTGTTTAAGTCTATTGCGCGCAAACCGGATTTTTTTAGTATGCTCAAGATTACCGAGACTCAGGCTGAAGCAATGGAAGGCAGCATTGAGCTTGCGTATGAAATAGCGGCAAGCCTTTTACAGGAAAGCCCAAGCACGCTTGCAATAGTGCTGTGCGGCACATACAGCAAGCCGTTTGTAGCCGTGGGCGACGGCAGCGGCATTCATGTGTACAAGTTTAATTTAACCGCAGGAGAGCGGTTTGTAGCAGAATTGTTAACCAAAAACGCGATGCACAAAATAATTAAAAAACTACGTCAAAATGATTTGTGTTTTTATGATAATAATGTATAATTAGAACAATAGTTTGATAAAAGGAAGTAAAAATTATTATGGGTACAACTGACAAAAACAAAGCATTAGATGACGTACTGGCCAAAATTGAGAAGCAGTTTGGCAAAGGCGCAATTATGAAACTGGGGGATGCTCCCGCACAAAAGATAGAAGTGTTTCCAACCGGAGCACTTACTATAGATATGGCGCTAGGTATCGGCGGACTGCCCCGCGGCAGGATAGTGGAGATATACGGACCCGAATCATCCGGTAAAACTACGGTTGCACTGCACGTTATTGCCGAAGCGCAAAAAATGGGTGCAACTGCGGCGTTTATAGATGCAGAGCACGCGCTTGACCCGGTTTATGCAAAAGCACTTGGAGTAAACCTGGTTGAATTATATGTTTCGCAGCCGGATACCGGTGAGCAGGCGCTGGAGATTACCGACAGCCTGGTGCATAGCGGAGCAGTGGATATTATTGTTATCGACTCGGTTGCGGCACTTACTCCCAAAGCCGAAATAGACGGAGAGATGGGCGACTCTCACGTGGGCCTGCAGGCAAGGCTTATGAGCCATGCACTGCGTAAGCTTACGGGCATTATTAACAAAAGCAACACTTGTGTAATTTTTATCAACCAGTTGCGTGAAAAAATAGGAGTTATGTTTGGCAACCCGGAAACTACCACCGGCGGCAAGGCGCTTAAGTTTTATGCCAGTGTGCGTATTGATGTGCGCAAGGCAGATGCTATTAAAGAAGGGGCCGACATTATTGGCAACCGCACGAAGGTTAAGATAGTTAAAAACAAGCTTGCTCCTCCGTTTAAAACTGCGGAGTGCGATATTATTTTTGGTAAAGGCATATCCAAAAACGGATGTATTCTGGACCTGGCACTTGCAATGGGCTTAATTGAAAAGAGCGGCAGCTGGTTTGCGCTAAAAGGCGAAAAAATTGGGCAGGGCAAAGAAAACGCAAGAGAGTTTTTAGATAAAAATCCGGAGATTGCCGCTGGCTTGGAGGCACAAATAAGAGCAGAATACAAGGCTAAGGCCGATGTGGAAGAGTAAATTTTTATTTTTTACAACTTTGGCATTGGCTTGACTTTTATATTATTTTCGGCTAAACTTAAAGCAGTAATTAAATAATCAACAACTATTTGTTACTATATATCAACTAAATAAGGAGAGAAAACTATGCTAAACATTTTTAGCGTTGGTTTGCTTGGTTTTGTTATGCAGCCTTATGCTCTCGTTTTGGTGATTGTCGGCGGACTGATTGTAGGTGCCGGTGCAGGTATTTTGGTTTTTAAATTGCTGGTGGGGCGCAAATCCGCTACTGCCCAGAGCAAGGCAACCAAAATTTTAGAAGAGGCCTACAGTGAATCCAAAACAATACTGAAAGAAGCAAAGCGTGAGGCAGAAGAAGAAAAAGCCAAAGCAAAGTCTGAACTGAATGCCGAAATAAAAGAGCGGAGAGATGAAGTTCAGAGGATTGAACAACGCATAATTCAGCGTGAGGAGAGTCTGGATAACAAAGAAAAGCTTTTAGACACAAAAATTGAACGAATTGATGAGGCAAAACTAGGACTCGAAAACAAGGCAAACGAACTGGAGGCTAAAAAACAGGCACTTGCAGAAAAGCACCAGGAAGTTGTGACCGAACTTGAACGGGTATCAGGGCTTACAAAAGAAGATGCAAAAAATATTCTTATAAGCGAATTTGAAGAAGAAGCCAAAAAAGAAGCTGCCATACTTGTCCGTAACATAGAGCAAGAGGCAAAAGACGAAGGTCATAAAAAGGCAAACGACATTATTGCACTTGCTATTCAGAAATATGCAGCCGACCAGACCAGTGAGGTAACTGTTTCTACCGTAACTCTGCCAAACGACGACATGAAGGGCAGGCTTATAGGCCGGGAAGGCAGAAACATCCGTGCGCTGGAGGCAGCTACCGGTGTTGACCTGATTATTGATGACACACCTGATTCAATTGTGGTGTCGGGCTTTGACCCGGTGCGCAGAGCAATTGCAAAAATATCTATAGATAAATTAATGCAGGACGGACGTATTCATCCGACACGTATTGAAGAAACAGTGTCTAAGGTGCGCCGCGACATTGAGATAGAAATTAAAGAAGCAGGTGACTCTGCTATGCTGGACGCAGATATCCATGGAGTGCATCCGGAGCTGGTTAAGCTTATAGGGCGGCTGAAATACAGAACAAGCTACGGGCAGAACGTGCTTAAGCATTCTTTAGAAGTTGCTTATATTGCGGGGCTTATGGCAGCTGAGCTTGGTGCAGATGTGCGTACAGCAAAACGGGGCGGTATGCTACATGATATCGGTAAAGCAGTTGACCACGAGACCGACGGCACTCATACTACTATCGGTGTTGACTTGGCTACTAAATTTAAGGAAAGTGCTGCGGTAGTACACTGTATTGCTGCTCACCATGGCGATATAGAATACAAGTCTATTGAAGCTATTCTGGTTCAGGCGGCGGATGCCATATCCAGCGCAAGACCGGGCGCAAGGCGGGAATCGGTAGAAAACTACGTAAAACGTCTGCAAAAACTTGAAGAGATTGCAAACGGATTTAAGGGCGTTGAAAAGAGTTTTGCAATCCAGGCCGGCAGAGAAGTGCGTATAATTGTTAAGCCTGAAGACATTGACGACGACGGAGCATTGTTCCTGGCTAAGGAAATTGCTAAAAAGATTGAAGCCGAAATGGAATATCCGGGGCAGATTAAGGTTAACGTTATACGTGAATCCAGAGCCGTGGAATATGCAAAATAAAAATTCCCCTCTAGGGGAATTTTCTTTATTTGTCTCATATAACCAATATAAGGTGGGTTTGTGTTTAGCGGAAATTCAACAAGTTTTTGGAACAAATCTATTAGATTACTTGCTAAGCAAGCACAAAAAGAGTAACATTATTAAACAATAGTTACAAATGAGGAATTTTATGAACTGGTTTGAAGAGATTCTGGCGGCGCTTAGCGGTACAATGGCTAGACCGGAGATGTTTGGATGGTTTCACTTGCTGTCAATCGGCGTTACAATTGCTTTAATAGTTCTGGTGTGTTTTTTTCTGCGAAAGAAATCGGACAAGGTAAACCGTATTGTTCTTTTGGCGTTTGCAATTGTGTTTATTGTTTTTGAAATTTATAAACAGCTTGCATATGTATGGTTTAATTCCAACACCGGAGAATGGAGCTACTCGTGGTACGCTTTTCCGTTCCAGTTCTGTTCTACACCTATGTATATTGCACTTATAGCCGGCATTTTACGTCCGGGAAAGGTCCAGAACTGGTGCATGGCATTTCTGGCCACATTCGGAACGATTGCGGGCATATGTGTATTGATGTATCCAAGCGGCGTTTTTGTGGAAATGATTGGCATTAATATTCAAACCATGGTGGTTCATGGCGGAATGATTGTACTTGGTGTTTATTGCTTGTTGTCCGGCAGAGTTAAACTTCACGTAAAAAGCATATTGCCCGCTGCAGTAATATTTACAATACTGGCCACAATTGCCCTTATTTCCAATATAATTATGTACCACACTGTGTCGAAAAGCTTTAATATGTTTTATTTAAGCCCTTTAATACCAAACCATATGCCGGTATTTGGAGATGTTTACAATGCAGTTCCGTTTCCTGTATACTTCTTAATTTATATAGTCGGATTCAGCCTGGCAAGCCTGCTGGTGCTGCTGATAGCAATGGGTATCGGTTTGTTGCTTAAGAAAACAAAAAACAAAAAACCACGCTGATGCGTGGCTTTTTGTTTTCAGGTGCGAAATCAGTCTTTTGCAACAAACCATTTGTTTAATCCAAAAAGAATTGGTGCCAGGGCAAATACTACAGCATAAATAATAGGCACAAATACTAACTGGTAATAGTTGTACATCATCAAACTGTTAAGAACTGCAAGGTCAGGGTCGCCAGCCAAAGCTGTTCTAACATCTGCTATACCTTGAGTAAGGTCTGCAAGCATTGGCAAGCCAATAATAAAACCAACTGCCATTAATGCAAGTGATGCAACGCCGCCGCCAAGCAATACAAACTTGTTAAGTGAGCCCTTGCCCAGCATACTAAGCACAAGTGCAGCCAGTACTGTCAGTAATGACACTGCTATGCCAAGCATTATCCAAAACATAGTTTGCAATGCCATTGTGGTACCCATCAATATCAAAAACAAACTGCCCAATGCTCCCATTCCGCCCAAGCCTCCGGTCAATGTGTCAAGCTGATCCATTTCTGCGTAAAGTGGTATTGCGTTGATAATCATGATAACTACTAATGTAAGTGCCGCAACAACAAGAAGAGCAGCTATCAGTTTCATCCAGTTTTTCTTCAGAAACTCCATTTCGCTCCTCCTTTTAATTTGTATTATACCCTTAAGTACAGAAGTTAGTTTACCCGTTTTTTATTATTATTGCAAAGAATTTTTAATGTTTTTTACAAATAATGGTAAACTCTGTATAAATTGCACAAAAAACAAAGCCCCCTTAGTGGGGAGGGGTAAACTGGGGATATGTCATATACCCCGTCTGCGCCTGAAGGCGCATCCACCCCTTTATCTTAAAGGGGAATTATAGGTTGTTTTGCTATTTCGCCCGTAGCTAATGTGTCGCAGCGGTTGTTGTAAACGTTGTCTGAGTGCCCCTTAACCTTTATCCAGGTTATGTTGTGTTTTTGGGCAAGGCAGAGAAGTGCCTGCCACAAATCCGGATTTTTAACTTCTTTTTTTGTGGAGGTGCGCCAAGAGTTTTGCTGCCAGGCTTCCAGCCAGCCTTCTTTAAAGGCGTTAATTACATAAGCCGAATCGGAATACAGCTTTATATTGCACGGCTCGGTTATTGCTTCCAATGCTTTAATTACCGCCATAAGTTCCATGCGGTTGTTGGTGGTATCGGCCTGAAAGCCGCTGATTTCTTTTTCGCGGCCGGCATAAATTAAAACAGCGCCCCAGCCGCCTGCGCCCGGATTGCCGCTGCACGCTCCGTCGGTATAGATTTCAATGTTTTTCATACGGCTATTATACCATATCTATTGACTTATGGCTAATAATTTTGTATAATCAAATTGTTGTTTCCCTGTCCATGGGATTGCTTCGTTTGAAGAAGTTTCGGGTTAGGCTCGCAATGACAGCATAAATTTAGGGGCGTGGTGAAGTGGTATCACAGAGGTCTCCAAAACCTTTAGTGGGGGTTCGATTCCCTCCGCCCCTGCCAGGTGAATTAAGTAAGACAACTTACTTAATTCACAATTAAATTTGCCTTTGGCAAGTGATATTCATAAATGAATGATATTCGCAAGCGAATGATATTGAACTTCGTTCAATGATGGTGGCAAATTTAATATCATTACGAAGTAATATCATTGTGAAACAATATCATTGGCGCTAGCCAATATCATTTAAAAAGGAAAACAGATGAAAAAACTTTCAAAGATTATCAACAAAAAGCAGGTGCAATTCGCAGAATGCTAATTGCAAGTTGCAGAACGGCAAAGAAGTAACATTATGGTGTGCAAGCCCAAACGAATTTATAATTAGACTTTTGAAGGATGGTGACTATGACACTGGATAACTTAAAATCAATTTTATTGAAAAGTTGTGACAATACAATCTCGCATCCAGAATGGCAAGATGGATGGATTAAGGAAAAACCAACACATGGGTGCTGTGTGCCAATAGCACTTATTGTCAGGGATTACTTCGGTGGAGATATTTACAGACACAATGTGCGACATCATTGGTATAATCTTGTTGACGGTAAATTTGTGGATTTATCTCAAGACCAATTTGAATATGACTTTGATGATAAATATTGTTATGCAAACGGAATGAAAAGCGAACCTGATATGACTAAAAATAAAACACAGGAACGCTATGAATCATTGAAAAAACGCATAAAAAATTAATGTCTACTTACAGGGGCGTTCCCCCTGCCAACAAAAATAACACCCGAATGGGTGTTATTTTATTTCTCTTTTGTTAAACACAATATAGGTTGTTATAAACAGGGCTATTACCAACGCGGCGCTCAGGCCGATACTTATATAAAAGTTCATGTTGTACAACATCGGGGTGGAGAATATGACCGCAAGCGGGCTGTTTCCTACTCCGGATATAAACGACCCTCCAAAGTATTTAAACAGGTCAATGTTTGTAAACGGCACATACGCATACCAATAACTGGCACTGAATATTACGCTAAACAAGCTGGACAGGAAGTATACCAATATGCTTATTGCCACTGCCGCCATATTACTTCTGAGCAAGGTTGAAACACACACCGCAAACAATGTGTATACAAAAATCTTAAATAGCAGCTGCGCGATATATATCAGCATTAACAGCCAAGGCGAGATTGCAAATGCTATTGTGCCGTTAAATACTGCAAGTATCGGCGTTAAATCTATCCAATGTAAGGTGATTCCTATCAGCAACAGTACAATGCTGCCGAAAATTACCAGAATAAAGCCGAATATCAGCGTTGAAAGAAGTTTGCCCGTAAGCAGCTTGTTGCGAGTGTACGGCCGTATTGCAAGCAGCTTCAACGTTCCGCTGCTTGATTCTCCTGCAAAACTGCTTGCACCAAGCACCACACAAGTAATTAAAATAATGAAGCCAAACAGTTCTAATCCGAAGAATATAAAATCAAATGCACTCACCGCAGCATTGCTGGTCCGGTTGATAGAGAATACATTAGCATATTCGTAAGCAAACTTATTGTTTTCAAAAAGGTAAGCGGCTTTGGCCTGACTTTCTCTCAACTGATATGTGTAAATATCTTTAAAGCCGCGGTACTGGTGAATTGCAGCATCATTTTTGTCTTTGATTATTTCCAGCGTAATAGTGCTATGAACCAGCTTACCGATAAGGTCTACGGTAGAGTAATAGTTTCCTATGTCGTTTTTATACTCCTGCAACACGGCATTGCCAACCATTGTGCCGCCAAGGGTAGCATAAACCTCTTCAATAAGTTCGGCCTGAGCCAGAAGCCTGGTTTCGGCTTCGGCATACCATTCGTTTAACCGAGTTAAGGTTTCTTCTCTTACAATAATATCTTCTATGGAGTTTAACCGGCCGGAGAGTGCGGTCAGGTAACTGCCGTCGTCTATTTCATTTACTATGAGCTGGTGAACGCTCTGCTGGCTGTAATCAACAAGCGGTTTATCTAAAGCATTGATTAGCGAAGTTAACAGCTCGTTTATTTTTATATGGTCGTCATATTTAATCAGCACGCTCATAGGTGTGGCTTCCGCAATTGTATTATAACGCAGTTGAAGCTGTTTTATGGCGGTAATTAATTCCTGTCTTGCAATCTCGGCTTCCTGGTCGGCACCGCCTGCCCATTCTCCCGGGTTTGGATTTCTTACTTTCTGAACATATATTTCAAATTTACCGCTGGGCCCCAGATTGGCCGAATTGGTAATTACGGTAAACAAAGCTTTAAGCTCATGGGTAAAACTAAGTTCTGAGTCAGAATTTATATCTTCATAATAGGTAATTGTATTAAGCAGTCCGGCAAAGGCTAAATCATATGCGTTTTTGTTTACATTTCCCGAACCGGCAGTAAAACCGGAGTAAACTTCGCTTATGTTGGCGCCGTCTATTTTATACCGCTCATCGCCTCTGGGGGTAGGGCTGAACAAGGTAACCGAAAGAATAAGCGCCAAAACCAAAACAGCCGTAACTATGTACAGAATAGGTCTTAACGATATTTTTCTCAGCTCTCCGTTTATAAGCCTACCAAATTTCATGTGTACCTCTTTACAATACGCCTGTATGCTGGCGCTTAGTTTTTAAAATGCTTAAATAAACTTCTTCCAGACTCATGGTCATTTTACTTACCCCGTACACCGAAATGCGCCGGTCGGTAAGAGCAGTGGTAACCTGCGGAATTTTGTCCGGCGGCATAGGGAAGATAATTGAGTTGCCCGCAACCTCCACTTCTACATCAAACTTACTGCTTACAACCTTGGCCGCATAGTTAGGGTAGTCTATCTTTACTCTGAAACGTGTTGCCCGTGCAATTCCGGTTTTTATTTCGTCCATTGTTTTTATTTCCAACACTTTACCGCGGTCAACTATGGCAATAGTATCGCACAACAGCTCCATTTCGTTAAGGATATGACTGGATACAAGTATCGCAAGCTTCTCCTTTACCGCAAGCACCTGAAGAATGTGCCGTATTTCAATAATTCCGTTTGCATCAAGCCCGTTGGTAGGCTCGTCCAGAATTAACAGTTTGGGGTTGTGGAGCAGTGCCTGAGCCAGGCCGATACGCTGCTTCATACCATACGAATACGTACTCACTCTGTCTTTTATACGCTCGGTCATGCCAACCAGCTTAACAATCTGGTTTATGCGGTGCTGGGATATTCCTCCATACAGGCTGGCGTAATATCTCAGATTTTCCATTCCGCTCATGTACGAATACAAGGCCGTGCCTTCAATAAAAGCACCTACATTTACAATGGCCTTTTCAAAATTGCGCCTAACAGATTTGCCGCAAATAAAGCAATCGCCCATATCAGGCGCAGTAAGTCCGCAAATAATTTTTATTAATGTGGTTTTTCCTGCCCCGTTTGGCCCTAAAAACCCAAAGATTTCACCTTCAAACACTTCAAAATCAACACTTGAAAGAACCGTACGTTTTTTGTACGTTTTAGTCACATTCTTAATTTCAAGTATAATTTTACTGCCCAAACGACGGCTCCCTTTTAAAACAATATCCAGTATAGCATAGTTTGGTCCAAATATCAATTATTAAATACAAATTCATGCTCTTAGTTTATTTATCCTGCTGAAAGCATACTCCAGCAGCACTGCCCAAAACACACCAAGACACAGCAATACGGGCAGCAGCCATTTAACTAAGTATGCGGGGTCGGCCGGATTAACCATTCCCGCTAAAAGGCAGATACAGAATATTAGTGCAATCAGTCCCGCTGCCAGCGCAGAACGAACAAGCAGCGTCTTTTTAAACTTAATGTCTCCCAACCGTTTTTTATTCGGGTCAAGTATAAAAATTGTCAGATATATACCCATGTATACAACCGCAGCAATTACGGCTGCTATAAACAGGCCGTTATCTGCCGGCGAAAGCATTACAGAGGTGCGCAGGCTAAAATACAGTATTAAGGTTGCAGCCAGCATATAAACAAAAATTGCTGCGGCAACAAAAAGGCGCAAACGGTTAATGAGCAAAAATTTCCGGCTTTTTAAGTCTGTTGCAAACATTTTTTGGTAAGGCTTAATTTTAACAAGCTCTAAAGCCATGCAGGGTTCGTCTGCTTCAGACACAGGGGCAGCGGCGGGTCTCGGCAGTGTTCTGCTTAACTCAGGCTTTTCGGGCTTGGTTTCCGCCTTAACGCCTGCAGATTGCATTAACGCCTGTTCGTATTGCTTGCTAAAGTTGCTTGACGGCTTTTTTTCCTCTTGCGGCCGGGGAGCGGCCGTAACCGGGTTGTAATGGTTCACGCGGGCAGGAGTCTCGGCCGGAGAATTGCCGCACAAATCCCCTAAAATGTTTTTATAGTCTATATTGGTCTCATCCACACCCCGTCCGCCTCCGGCGTCCACCCCTCTTGCAGAGGGGAATTCTTGGGGGGAGCTCTCTGTTTGCAAAGGAGTGGGTGCCGGCGTAGGCTTTACGTTCAACTCATACTCGGGGTATTTGTTATCGGGTTTTACATACTCTTTAGACTTATCCGAAAAGCTCTTGCTGAAAGCGCCCTCCCTGGCCGTAGCAGGGTCAAACTCGGCAAACTCCTCCGGTTTTTTAGCTCCGGAAGAAATTAAGATACTGGCCACAAGCCCCTTGCTGCTTTCCCAGCTGAACGAATTTTTTTCAAAAAAGGCCCGGCCTTCTTCCGTTACGGAATAATAATGACGCTTGCCTCCTATGGCACTGTCACGCCAATAACTGGAAATAAGCTTCTGCTTTTCTAAGCGGGTAAGGCTGCTGTACAAACTGGGCTGCTTAATTGTAAGCTGCCCGCCTGTTTTTTCTTCAACCTCTTTAATTATTTCATAGCCGTATTTGTCGCCGTCCATTAAGGTTTTTAAAACGATTATGTTTATACTGCTTCTCATTTGGACATACACCCCGTCAATCACTTCGTGATTGCCACCCCTCTAACTTATAGGGGAATTTTTACGATATTATAGTTAAAAAAGCCGATTTTGTCAAGTATTTGCGGGTACTATGCAAAACATAGCACCACCGCTTTGATTAACTTACGGACTATGATACAATTAGTACATGATAACAGTTGATACATTGCTGCGCACCAATCGTAAAACAATAACTTTGCGCATAACCCCGCAAGGCGAGCTTATAGTTAAGGCACCTTTAAAAATGCCAATGTCTTCTATTGAACAGGTTATAACCAAAAAAGGCCCATGGATAAATGCTACACGCCAAAAGATAGCAACTAATCATGAGCTTAATAAAAACCTGTTTACATACAAAGACATTTTGTTTTGCGGAAAAACTTATCGTGTTTTAATTACCCAGGACATTAAACAAATTACGCTGACCGAAACTGCTTGCCTGGTTCCGGTAAAATTTGCAAACGAGAAAATGGGCTTGTATTTAAAGCGGTGGTATTTAATACAGGTGCAGAAAGTAATATTGCCCAGAGCCGTGTATTTAAGCAATCTTATGCAGATTGATGTAACCGGCGTAGGCTTCAGCAATGCAAAGGGCAGGTGGGGCAGCTGCGACAGCAGGGGCAACATAAAACTGAATTGGCGCTTGCTGCTATTGCCGCCGCATCTGATTGATTATATTATTGTGCATGAGCTTGCGCACATATTGGAGCTTAATCATTCACAAAACTTCTGGAAAATAGTACACAGCCTTATGCCCGATTTTAAGAGCTATGTACGAGATATTAAACGTGCGTGGTTTTTATTGGAATTATTTAGATAAATGATTGACAAAAATCAATAAAAATACTAGAATGAAGTAAAGTATACTATGGAGAAAGGCGTATGCAGCAATATGTAAACAAACCTATAAGTATTGCCGGAATTATTGCTTTCCTTTTCGTGTTGGTAGCAACGCCTTTTATGGCGTTTTTTATTAGTAACACCCTTGCAAATCCGCCAAGCCCCTCCGACGGAAAGGATATCTGGAGCGGCAAGATAGCGGCTTCCTTTGCAAGCGGCACCGGCACATCCGGCAGCCCGTATATTATTTCAAGCGGCGAGCAGCTGGCGCTTTTAGCGGATGTAGTAAACAACAACCGTGCAGATACTGTAAACGGCGGCAGCTTTAATGCAAAGCATTACAGGCTTTCGGCTGATATTTACTTAAACGACCTTGGTAATTACAACATATGGGGCGAAGGTTATGCGCCCCAAAACAAATGGACACCTATAGGCACATCAACTAACTCATTTCTGGGAGTTTTTAACGGCAACAATAATGCGGTTTTTGGGATTTATATAAATACAACTAGTATGTATCAAGGTCTTTTTGGCTCTGTAAACGGGGCTGCTCTTTCTTATTTGGGTCTGGAAAAAAGCTTCATTAAGGCCTCTTCCTTCACTGGTGGTTTTGTTGGCTATATGGTAAGTTCCTCTATAACAAACTGTTATAATTCCGCTACTGTAGTTGGCTCTTCTACGGCTGCTGGTATTGCTGGGTTTATGAATAATACTGGTAATAGTATTTCTAACTCCTATAACACAGGAAGCATAACCGGTGAAACTGCGGCTGGAATTATAGGGAATGCAAACACAAGCAGCTCTATAAACAATTGTTTTAATACAGGCATAATATTGGGCTCTGCTGCAAGCGGCGGTGTTGCAGGCACAACTACAGGGGCAACTATAACAAATAGCTATAATGCTGGATTAATATCCGGTGGTAGCGGTAACCATGGCGGTATTGTAGGGACGATAAATAACGGAACCACTATTGCAAACTGCTACAATACCGGAACAATAAGTGGTGGGATAACAGGCATGACAGGAAGGGTTGGCGGTATTGTTGGTTGGGCCAATGCTTCATCGGCCCAACAAACCCATATACTAAATACATACAATCAAGGCGCCGTATTTTCAGACGCAAACTTAACAAGTGTTGGAGGAATTGCCGGCTATAATGAGAGTAATTCATTTATTCGAAATAATTATAGTTCGGGTATGTTAACAGGCATTAATAACCGTGGCGGTATTGCGGGGTATAATAATGGTGTTATGGACTTTTGCTATTTCCTTACCGGCACAGCAACAAATGCACACGGTGCAGGTGCGACGGGGGGCACTAATATTCGCAACTTTAACACCGGCGGCACGCTTGCCAGCGGTATTACGGTGAACGGTGCAAACCGTACAACGCTGAATGGCTCCAGTACAACAGGTGCGCTTAACCCTTGGGTAAGCAGTAATACGCCTCCTGCCGGCATTACTTACAGTACTTGGACGGGCACACCATACCCTACATTAACAAGTGTGGCAACGGTTGCGAGCCCGGTCTGGAACGGAACTACTATAGCAGGCAGTTTTGCGGGTGGAAACGGCTCGCAGGCTACACCGTATCTTATAAGCAACGGAGCAGAGCTGGCGCGCCTTAGGCAGCAGGTAAACAACGGTGCAGCCGGGTTTAATACCAACACCGTGTATTATGCATTAACAAACAACATTTACTTAAATCATACTGCCAACTGGCAAAACTGGGCTACAACCGCCCCGGCCAACACATGGACACCGATTGGCAACCAATTCGAAAATCCTTTTCAAGCAAATCTTGATGGCAGAGGTTTTGCAGTGTTCGGCATTTACATTAATTCAACAAATTCTGAAAGTGGCCTTTTTGGCAATATCAGAAATGCCAAGATAGAAAATTTAGGGATAGAGAGAAGTTATATTCAAGGCACTAATCGGGTGGCAGCTATTGCCGGAAGGTCTGATGGTGATGTCAGTAATGTCAGTATAGTAAGAAATTGTTACAATACAAGTACGATAGTTGGCGTTGGTGAATGGGCTTGGACGGCGGGCATAGTTGCATCTGCCGGTCGGAGTACAATCACTAACTGCTATAATGCCGGTCTAATTCAAAGCACGACAAATAATGGTCTTGCGGGTGGTATTGTTGGTTTTGCATTAGTAATAAACATAAATGATTGTTACAATGTGGGCACCATTACTGCTACAGGAACAGGAAATAGCATAGTTGGTGGTATTGTAGCTGATTTTGCAGGAACTATTTCAATAATGTCCAACTGTTTTAATGCTGGTGCAATATCATATAACAATGCTTCAGCAGGTACTAAAAGAGGAGGGGGTATTGTTGGGCATATTACTGGTGGTGATATGATAAACTGCTATAATACCGGTACAGTTACAATAGTAAGTACGGGCACCAACCACCGCGGCGGTGTGGCAGGACACAATAACGGCGGTACTATTTCCAACGGCTATTTCCAGTTTGTATCCGGACTTAACGGAATAGGAAGCGGTACAGGAACTACAACATCATTCGGAACGGGTGGTGCAATAACAAATGTAGCACTTCTTACAAGCCTTAACAACTGGGTAACAACAGCTAATCTTTCCGGCGGAAATTATGCGTTTTACGAGAATGCAACTACCGGCAGTGGTATATTACACCGCTTTACAGCACCTCCGCCTATTGGTTTTGCGGGTGGAGCAGGAACACAGTCTAACCCATACCTGATATCCACAAAAGCGCAGCTGGAGTATCTTAGAATTTTAATAAACAATAATGTAGTCGACCCAACCGGTGGCAATTACAACTCAAGTGCCAAGTATTACGCACTAACTGCAAGTATTACCCTAAACAATACTTCCGGCTGGCAGAGTTGGGGGCCAACAACCACCGGACTTGAGCAATGGACGCCGATTGGCGGGAGTGCATCAGCTCATCCGTTTAGGGCAAATTTTGACGGACGTAATAACACTGTGTTCGGATTATATTCAAGCACTACTACAGATAATGAAAAAGGGTTGTTTGGCAGAATAGAAGGTGCTAAGGTATCCAATTTAGGCGTTAAACAGGGCTATGTAAGAGTTAGGGACTATGTTGTTGCGGGGTTTGGCGGTGACGCCGGTGGTGTAATTGGGCAAGCAGCAAACTCTACCATAACCAACTGTCACAACGGTGTAAATGTGTATGGGAATACGGTTGGCGGCATAGTGGGTTCGGTGCTTAATGTAACAATTGAAAATTGCAGCAACTCCGGAACTATCAGCGGCGGCGATACAGTGGGAGGCATAGCGGGCTATGCGGGGAACAGCACCATAAACAACAGTTATAATATAGGTGTAATTGCCGGCATGTTTTATCATGCGGGAGGAATAGCCGCTTATTTAAACAACAGTACGGTAGAAAGATGCTTTAATTCGGGAGCGGTTAGCGGCAATTTGCGGGTTGGCGGTGTTGCCGGTGTAGGTGATACAAGTGTTATAGTCAGAGATTGTTACAACACCGGTTCTGTTTCCGGAACAGACAGCGTGGGAGGCGTTATCGGGCGTGTTTTTGGCGCTACAAGCATAATTACCCGAAGCTACAGCGCAGGCTCGGTTACAGGAACAACGCAGGTTGGAGGGCTTCTGGGATTTAGGGAATCTGCAGCAATTACAATAAGCTTCTGCTATTACAACTCAACCGCATTCAGCGGGCCGCAAATAGGAAATGTGGCCGGAACCACCGGCGCACTTACAATGAGTCATATGCTTATAACCGGCACGCTGGATATGTATATGGTCAACATGGGCAATGCGTGGGTAAAGCGGACTAATGAGTCAGATAAGAGCTATTACCCTGAGCTTAAGGTGTTTGCTACAGACCTTTAAGAATCTGTTCTATAATATTATTTACACCATTTGGCAGGTTGGCTGAGGCCAGCCTGTTTTTTATTGTATCCCGGTTTTTGTATAGGTGGTCTATTTGCGTAAGCAGGCTTTCGGGGGTTAGTTCATCTTGGGCTAAGACTTCGGCCCAGCCGTTTTGCTTAAACACGGCAGCATTTTCAACCTGGTCTCCGCGGGAAGCGCCTTTAGGCAGGGGAATAATAAGCATGGGTTTCCTGCACGCTAAAATCTCGAATATTGTGTTTGAGCCGCCGCGTGTAACTACAACTTCGGCACAGGCAAGGGCAGCGCCCATATCTTGAATGTATTCTATTTGCACATAGTTTTTGTCCTTAATAGTTGTATCTATGTTGCCTTTGCCGCATGAGTGGAGAACCTGATAATTCTTAGTCAATTCCGCCAGCGTTTTGCGAATAGTTTGGTTTATTTTATTCGCGCCGGAGCTGCCGCCCACTATTAAAACAACCGGCTTGTCCGTAGCCAGGCCGAACAATTTACTGCTCTCATCTTTGTTGCTGTCAAGTATTTCTTTTCTGATTGGCGTGCCGGTGTACACTCCGTTTTTTAGCTTATCGGCAGTCTCTTTAAAGCTGGTGCAGATTATTTTGCTTTTGTTTTTTGTAAGTTTATTAGCAAGGCCTAGAGTTAAATCCGATTCATGGCTTACAACCGGTATATTTAAACTTCCGGCTGCCAGCACTACCGGCACGCTTACAAAGCCGCCTTTGCTGAACACAACCGACGGCCGAACACGCCGGAGAATTTCCTTTGCCTGTGCTTTTCCCCTGATTAGTTTAAACGGAATCAGCAGATTTTTAAGCGCAAATTTGCGCACCAGTTTTACGGTTTCAATACTGTAAAACTCAACCTCCGGAAACGCCTTTAAAAGCTTGCGCTCAATGCCGTTTATGCTGCCTATGTATACAATTCGTTTAAAGTGTTTTTTTAATTCCGGCAACAACGCAATATTGGGCACAACGTGCCCCCCTGTGCCGCCGCCGGTTAGTACTATACATTGCATGATACACGCTCCCTTTCTTGTCATTGCTAGCCCGGCCTGCAAAGACTGGCAGACGAAGCAATCTCAGAAGCACGACTCGCAAAGACAGCGTCTTAATAATATTGTATGTGTAACTACAAAATTTTTTCATTGATTTCAGAAAAAGTTTTTTACAAACCACTAGCCAAAAATGCTTTGTTGTGCTATAATGCAATTAATAAATTGGCGGAGGAATACACTTTTGGCTAAAACGTATGACTCAAAAAACATTGTAGTGCTGGAAGGATTAGACGCAGTACGTATGCGTCCGGGTATGTATATTGGTACTACGGGTATTAAAGGGCTGCACCATATCTTATGGGAAATTGTAGACAACTCAATGGACGAGGTAAGTAACGGTTTTGGCAACAGCGTTACGGTTACGTTACACAGTGACGGCAGTGCTTCGGTTCTTGACGACGGAAGAGGCATTCCGGTTGATATTCACCCTACTAAAAAGGTGTCCGGCGTTGAGCTGGTATTTACCAAGCTGCACGCAGGCGGAAAGTTTGACAGCGAGAACTACAGTTATTCGGGCGGGCTGCACGGTGTTGGCGCCTCGGTTACAAACGCGCTTAGTGAATGGCTTAAAGTAAACGTGTACAAAAACGGAAAAGAGTACAGCATGGAGTTTGCAAGCAAGGTTAAGCCCAACGGCAAGATTGCAAGCGGAGCCGTGACCAAGCATTTAGCCGCAATCGGCACCACAAAGCAGCGCGGAACATTGGTTAGGTTTATGCCCGATAAAACCGTGTTTGAAGATGTTAACTTCAGTTTTGATACCGTAAGCAAGCGCCTCCGGGAACTGGCCTTTTTAAACCGCGGAGTTGAAATTACAATAATAGACGAGCGGCACATGAGATACAATGCCGCTTATAAAAAGACTTTTAAATATATCGGCGGGTTGAAAGACTATGTGAGCTACCTTAACGAAAGCAAGTCCGCAGCGCACAGCAGCCCCGTTTATATTGAGGGCAAGTCGGAACTGGTTGACCTGGTATGCGCGTTTCAGTATACCGACAGCTACAACGAAAACGTGTTTTCGTACGTAAACAATATTCCGACCACCGAAGGAGGCACACACGAAACCGGACTTAAATCTGCGCTGACCAGAGCTTTTAACGATGTTGCAAGAAAGTACGGCTACTTGAAAGACAAAGAAGCCAACCTTATCGGCGAGGATTATCGTGAAGGAATTACAATTGCGCTAAGCATAAAAATGCGCAACATCCAGTTTGAGGGGCAGACAAAAACCAAGCTTGGCAACCCCGAAATTAAGGCAGATGTGGAAAACCTGGTGTACAACCAGCTTCTGGTGTTTTTTGAGCGGGCAGAGCACCGTAAGATTTTTGATATAGTTATGCAAAAAGGCAAACTGGCCGCAAAAACGAGAGAAGCCAGCAAAAAAGCAAAAGAAATTACAAGGGCCAAAAACAGCATTGAGGGAGCCAACCTTGTTGGTAAGTTAAGCAGTTGTACCGGCAAAAAGGCTGAGCTTAACGAAGTGTTTATTGTTGAGGGCGACAGTGCGGGCGGAAGTGCAAAACAGGCGCGAGACAGAAGTTATCAGGCTATTTTGCCGCTTAGGGGCAAGCCGCTTAACGCAGAAAAGAAACGATTGCACCAGGTGCTGGCAAACGAAGAAATCCGTACTATAATAAGTGCGCTGGGCACAAGCATTGGAGAGGATTTTAACCTGTCCAGTTTGAAATTTCATAAGATTATAATCTTATCGGATGCCGACCAGGACGGTGCACATATAAGGGCGATACTTTTAACTTTCTTCTTTAGATATATGAAAGAGCTTATTATAAACGGCAATCTGTATATCGGCTTACCGCCGCTGTATAAAGTTACCAGAAAAGACAAAATTGAATACGTATATTCGGATGTTGAACTGCCGGAAGTACTGGAAAAAATCGGTAAGGGTTATACTATTCAGCGTTACAAAGGCCTGGGTGAGATGAACCCCGACCAATTATGGCATACAACTATGGACCCGGCTACAAGAGCACTGCTGAGAGTAACTATTGAAGATGCTGCAGGAGCGGAATTAATGGTAAGCACTTTAATGGGTGACGACATTGACGCAAGAAAGAGCTATATATCGGAGCACGCAAACTTTAACAGCGGAGAAGAAGAGATGATAGAAAAAGTTACTCCGGTTAAGCCCGGAGCAGTTGCGGCGGAGGTGGCTTAATGAGTACAGAAATACCGGAAGATGAAATCAGCGGTCAGCCAACCGAAACAGTGACCACAGATGTAGGATTTTCTGCGGATAATGTAATTCAGGTTGACGATACTGTAGACGAAGCCGGCTCTGCGCCCGTTGTTAAAGTAGCAGAAGACGGCATTATGACCAAGAGTATTGACGAAATTCTGCATAGCAGCATGATACCGTACTCCGAATATGTAATTATGGACCGTGCACTGCCAAGGGTAGAGGACGGCTTGAAGCCCGTTCAGCGGCGTATTATGTATACCATGCTTGAGCTTGGCCTTACACCTGATAAGCCGTTTAGGAAGTCGGCAAGAATTGTAGGTGACTGCTTGGGCAAGTATCACCCGCACGGTGATACCAGCGTATACGACGCCATGGTGCGTATGGCACAAACTCATAATATGCGGGAGTTGCTGGTTACGGGACACGGAAACTTTGGAAGCAACGACGGTGACAGCGCCGCAGCCATGCGTTATACCGAGGCACGGCTTGCTCCGCTTGCTATGGAGCTTTTGCGCGACATAGACAAAGATACAGTCCGCTGGAGCCTTAACTTTGACGACACGCTTAAAGAGCCGGATATCTTGCCGGGCAGGTTCCCGAACCTGCTTGTTAACGGTGCAACAGGTATTGCGGTCGGCCTTGCCACAAATATTCCGCCGCATAATCTGGGCGAGGTTATTGACGGCATAGTAGCATACATAGAAAACAAAAACATTAAGCTGTATGCTTTAATGAAGATTATTAAGGGGCCTGACTTCCCAACGGGCGGTTTTATTATTCCCGAGGAGCTTGAAAAGGCATACGAAACGGGCAAAGGCAGGATATTACTGCGTGCTAAATTTAATATTGAAGAACTTAAATCAGAAAAGAAAAACATTGTTATTACCGAACTGCCATATCAGGTAAACAAGGCAAAGCTGCTGCAGACTATTGCAGCATTGCGTGAAGAAAAGAAAGATATTTTATCCGGAATATCCGATATCAGAGACGAATCTGACCGAACCGGTATGCGTGCCGTTATTACCATAAAAAAAGAAGCTGATGCGGATAAAATTATCAACACCCTTATGAAGTATACCGATATGCAATGTACGTTTGGTATTAATATGGTTGCCATTGCGGGCGGTAAGCCAAAACTAATGGGGCTTAAAGAAATTATTGCGTATTATGTAGACTACCAGCAGGAGGTTGTGCTTAAGAGATGTAAGTTTGACCTTGAAGCCGCTAAGGAGAGGGCACACATTGTTGAAGGGCTTTTAATTGCAATACGGAACATTGATGATGTTATTGCAATTATTAAAAAAGCTAACAGTCCGCTGGATGCTAAGTTCAAACTTCGTGAAAGGTTCTTTTTAAGCGAAAAGCAGGCTCAGGCAATCTTAGATATGCGTCTGGCACGTCTTACAAATCTGGAAGTTAACAAGCTGGTAGAGGAGCTTAAAGAGTTGCAGGCCAAAATTGAGCGCCTTACCGCAATTATCAGGAGTGACCGCCTGCAGCTGCAGCTTGTTAAAGATGAGCTGCTGGAGATAAAGGGCAGGTTTAAATCACCGCGTAAGTCCAGCTTTATATCGCCGCAGGTGTTTGCCGAGAGTCAGCAGGCTCAGCAGGAACAAAGGGTTTCTGTAAGCAGGCCCGTTGAAGACGTTTATGTTGCGCTTACTGCCGAAGGGTATCTTAAGGTTATACTTAAAAAAGACTTTGACAGGGCAGACAAAAACTGGGGAGACACATCTAAACTCAGCCAGGTGCACACAATTGTAATAAAAACAAGCACGGACAAACAAATTTTGGCGTTTACTAACAAGGGCTACGCGGTAAAGTTTGATGTAGGGCTGATAAAGGAATGTAAGTATAAAGAAAAGGGCGTTGCGCCAAGAGCCACGTTTATTGACCTGTCTATGGACGAGGTTATTGTGGCAATGTTTGATGCCGCCAAAGTAAATACAGACAGAAGCCTGTTGTTTTTTACCAAAGAGGGTATGGTTAAGAAAACAGCATGGAATGAATATGCATTGTTGAAATCATATTTCCAGGCAATAAAAATGAAGGACACCGACGAGGTGCTGACGGTACAAGAAGACTGCCCAAAAGGCGATATGGTGTTTGTAACCGAAAAAGGCATGATTTTGCTTGCAACTAAAGACGATGTTCCACTTCAGGGCAGGGTAGCCGGCGGGGTTAAGGGCGTAAACCTTAACAGCGGCGACAAAGTAATTGCAGCCGAACAGGCAACCGACGAAGGAGAGATGCTGGCTATTACCAATTCCGGCTTTGGTAAGCGTGTAATACTGGCTCAGGTTGACAAGCTGCCAAGGTACCGTAAAGGCTTAAAACTGCTTTCACTTGGAGGAGAAGCAGGCAGTAAGGTAATATTCGGCAAGTATGTAAGACTTCCGCTGCTGTTTGTGGCAAGCGGAGAAGAAGTGGCTTTCAGCCGTATTACAGATGATGTGCAGATTGTTCCGAGAGCAGGTAAAGCAGTAAGTATAGTAAAAGGGAAAAAGAAAGTAAGGCTGAATAAAGTGTTCTTGTATAGAATTTCGGGAAAAGAAAGCAAGGTATAAAACAAAAAACTACCGGTTACGGTAGTTTTTTGTTTGTTTAACGTCTGTGGCTATAGCCGCGGCAGTTAGCCCCGAGCGGTGATGACTCATTAGCGGGGGATACTTTGGGTGCGTCTTTTTTTCTGCGGCCTTGTATCTCTCTATAGTCTCTTCGGTTTTGGCAGTTACCATTCTATATGCATCTCTACACATAATCTTTACCTCTTTTGTTTTTTGTTGAAGTAAGTATATCATGGCGGGGGAGTGTTGTCAATAGTGCATTTGATTTTTGTAATACAACCTTACGGCAGAGAATATACATAAACAAAGGCTGTGCTTTGTTATTAATCTTTCGACATAAATCTTAATTCTGCGCCATAAAAGCGCGAAAGCAGACATTTGTCCCGGTTCAGAACAATAGCAATCACGCAAATAAAAATATAAACTTAGAGAGGTACCAAATGAGTTTTGTAGTTGTTAAGCGCTCGTGGCTCAGACTGCTTGTATTTATGCTGCTTGTTGCGGTCTGCCTGGTTTTTCCAACAAGCGAGGGGGCGGCCGCAAGCGTGTATTTTGGGGACAATTTGCGCAAGGTTCCTATTTACAACGTGGCTACCGACGAGTCAAGGGTAGCAATCAGTTTTGATGCAGCCTGGGGAGCGGACAAAACACAAGGCATACTTAATATTCTTGCCGAATACAACGTAAACGCAACTTTCTTTCTGGTGGGCTTTTGGGTAAGAGATTATCCCGAAATGGTAAAAGCAATTGATGCGGCCGGCTGCGAAATTGGCACGCATAGCAACACTCATCCGGATATGGTTAAACTATCGGGCGAGCAGGTGAGAGAGGAATTGTCAACCTCGGTTAAGCTTATTGAAGACACCATAAGCAAAAAGGTGACATTGTTTAGGGCGCCGTTTGGCAGTTATAATAACACTTTACTTAATACCGCAAGTGAACTGGGGCTTAAAACAATTCAATGGGATGTAGACTCATTGGACTGGAAGAGTCTGGGCGTAAAGGATATGACAAACAGGGTAACAGGTAAAGCCAAAAACGGCTCGGTAATATTGTTCCACAATAATTCGGACCATATTTTAGAGGCCTTGCCGGTTATTTTAGACTTGCTGATTAAAAAAGGCTTTAAGGTAGGGCAGATTAGTGACCTGATTTATAAAGACAATTATACCATTGACCGGGCAGGCGTGCAACGGAGGAATTAAAGTGTAAATTCCCCTCCCTGGAGGGGTGCCCGAAGGGCGGGGTGGTTTAAGAGATTTTGCGCCACCTTTGGTGTCGGCTACCCCGTCTGTGCCTTTCCCTTCGGGCGGCGCATCCACCCCTTCAGAAAAGGGGAATTATAACAAAGGTAATTAAAAAACAAAAAGGAGAAATAACATGAACAACGAATTGATTAACAACAACCGGGTTTACTTGATGGGTACAATTTCCACCGAGGCCAAATTCAGCCATGAGATTTACGGCGAAGGATTTTACGACATGAGTCTGTGTGTCACGCGGCTTAGCGAGCAATGCGACGAAATTCCCATAACGGTATCGGAGCGCATAATCCAAAGCCAAAATCTTTGCGTAGGCAGCAGAATTGCCCTAATTGGGCAATTTAGAAGCTACAACAAGCTGGTAGAAGGCAAAAGCAAACTAATGCTTACAGTGTTTGTGCGTGAGATTATTGAACCCAGATACGACCTTAACAGCAATATCATTGAGCTGGTGGGCTTTATCTGCAAAGAACCTATATACAGAACCACACCGTTTAAGCGCGAGATTTGTGACCTGCTGCTGGCCGTGAACCGCGCGTATAACAAGTCGGATTACCTTCCTTGCATTGCATGGGGCAGAAATGCCAGATTTGTAAACGAAATCGGAGTCGGCCAAAAAATTTATATTACCGGCAGGATACAAAGCAGGCAATATCAAAAACGGCTGGACGAGGACAGCAGTGAAACCCGCGTTGCATATGAGGTCAGCATTGGCAAGGTCAGCCTGGATGACAAAATTGAGCGGGTGCTGCTGACCACAGCCGAGCAGGGAATACTTACAAGCTATGACCTGAACCCAAGCACAAACAACTTTGCAACAAATTAAAAAGGCGTCAAGCCTTTTTTGTTGTGTGGAGCAGTGGGATTTCAGGAGAACACAAGCATATTCGGACTATTCGCAAAAGACAGCTTTTGCGAATAAAGATAGGGTTAAAAGGGCGGTTTTACCGGGGTTATGCTTTGCATAGCACTTTTTGTGTTTACAAACTATTCGCAAAAGCTTTACAATTAATGTGTGTTTGTGTTAGTATTTTTGTGGGACGAAAGTTTTTAGTCATCTCTCACAATTTTTCACATACCCCGCCACTCCGTGGCACCCCTTTATCTTAAAGGGGAATTTTAAAAACATACTTTTCCCGCCGGATTTTACATGACACTAAGTTCGTCTAAAATAAATTATTCTGTATAGGAGCACTTTACAAATGACAAATAATTACTATATTGAGCGAAACATGAAAACTACGGAGCGCCTGAAATATCTGCGTGCTGACCTGCCGTATTTCTGCTCGGAATTTTTTGTGGGCATTGAAAGCCAGACCACGCCGCTTACAAGATTGAACTACGCCTTTGACCTTAGGATATTTTTTGACTTCCTTATAAAAGAAGTTCCGGAGTTTCAAGGAAAAAACTTTAAACAGATTTCACTTATGGACCTGGACAATCTTACGGCAACACATTTAGAAATATATCTGGACTACTTGTCGTTTTACAAATTTAACGGCAAGCAATATCACAACAATGAGCGCGCCAAATCCAGAAAGCTATCTACAGTGCGTTCGTTTTTAGCATACTTTTTTAAAAAGGAAAAAATTGCAAAAAACGTATCGACTAAGGTGGATTTGCCAAAGCTCCACGAAAAAGAAATTGTACGGCTTGAAACAAACGAAGTTGTGGATTTACTTAACCTGGCCGAGAGCGGCAGCGAACTGTCGCCCACGCAGCAAGCCTTTCACCAGCACACCAAGGTGCGCGATTTTGCGCTTCTCAGCCTGCTTCTTGGCACGGGAATCCGTGTAAGCGAATGCGTAGGGCTAAACCTGAACGACATAGACTTTGGCATAAACGGCTTCAGGATAATCCGTAAGGGCGGCAATCAGGTTGTACTGTATTTCTCCGAAGAAGTTGCGGACGCGCTCCGGCCGTATTACGAACAGCGCCGTGAACAGACACAAAAGCTTCCAAACGAACCGGCCCTGTTTTTATCGCTCCAAAACAAACGCATAACAACACGTGCGGTTCAGAATCTGGTAAAGAAATATGCAGGAGCAATTACCCCGCTTAAGAAAATCAGCCCGCATAAACTGCGAAGTACATACGGCACCAATCTGTACCGCGAAACCGGAGACATATATGTTGTGGCAGACGTGCTTGGACACAAGGATGTAAACACCACCAAAAAGCATTATGCAGCTATTTCAGATGATATAAGGCGCTCTGCCGCAAATAAAGTAAAACTTAGAAAAGATTAAAATTGTTTGAACAAATGTTTGACTTATGTATTTTTTTGTTGTATAATGGACTTGATAAAATCCTAATTGGAGATTTAAATTATGACAACATTAATCAAAAACATTGATAAAAAGCTTCAGGAGCTTTTAAGTTTTATTGAAAAATACATTACAGAAAACAACTATCCGCCAAGCGTACGCGAAATGGGCGCCGCAGTAAAGGTTAATTCAACCTCTACTGTTGCTTATTATCTTGACCGCCTGGAGGCCGCAAACTTAATAAAGCGTCACGGCGGCGGCAAACACCGCACATGGGATTTGGTTAACCGCAAAGCAGCAGCCCCTCGGGTTCAGCCCAACACTACCCTAGTGCCGCTCCTGGGCGCTATATCTGCCGGGCAGCCGATTTTAGCCGTGGAAAACTATGAGGATGTGTTTTATATGCCCAGCAACCTGTTCCGCGGCGAAGGCTTGTTTATGCTTACAGTCAAAGGCGAAAGCATGATTGAAGACGGCATTTTTAATGGTGATAAAGTTGTAATTAAGCAGCAACCCACCGCAGAAAACGGCGAAATTGTAGCGGCTATGGTTGAGGATTCCGCTACAGTTAAACGTTTTTACAAAGAACAGAACAAATTCAGGCTGCAGCCTGCAAACTCCGCTATGGACCCAATGTACTTTACGGAAGTAAAGATTTTGGGAAAGGTTGTAGGATTGATTAGAAAGATTTAAAAAACCAGCTTAGGCTGGTTTTTTTACGCCTTCGGCGGCTACCCCGTCAGGCTACGCCTGCCACCCCTTCGGAAAAGGGGAATTTTATTTAGGATTTAATTTATATTCACTAAAAGTTTTGTTAAGCCAGCCCATTGCGCTGTTGCGTTCATCCGGGAGCGTTACCCAGGTTAGATTTTTCATTCCCCTAAACCAAGTCAGCTGTCTTTTAGCATAATTACGGCTGGCTTGTTTTATGTTTTCTGTTGCCTGCCCTAAACCAATTTCTCCGTTTAGATACGGTATTAGTTCCTTATAGCCTATTGCCTGCATACTCTGGTGCTGCTCGGTTACGCCAATGCTGCGCAAGGCCTGTATTTCGCTTATAAGCCCGGCGGCAATCATCCCGTCTACCCTGGCGTCAATTGCCGCATACAGCTTGCTGCGCTCCTGAGTTAAGCAAACAATTAACGCATTGCTTTCGGTTTTTTCAATGCCGCGGCCGCTTGCAATTTTAAAGCTATATCCGCTAAGCAGCGCTTCCAGATAAAACCCGGTACCGCCAACTATTACCGGCAATTTTCCGCGCGCCTGTATATCATATATGCATTTTTTTGCCATACTTACAAAACATTCCGCATTAAATTCTTCAAGCGGCGAGATTATATCAATCATATAGTGCGGAGCCAGTTTGCGCTCGGCCGGTGTTGGTTTTGCAGTGCCGATATCCAGCCCCTTATATACCAGGAGCGAATCGCTTGATACAATTTCAGCGTTCAACCTGGTACAAACCTCCAGCGCAAAGCCGGATTTTCCAACAGCCGTTGGCCCGCAGATGACAAGAACGCCTCCGGCGGCTACCCCGTCTGCGCCTTTCCCTTCGGGCGGCGCATCCACCCCTTCAGGAAAGGGGAATTTTTTATTAGCGTTTTTCAACTATAGCACCCTTTTAAACCATTTGTCTATCTGGCTCCTGGACAGCTCCACCGCTATCGGCCGCCCATGCGGGCAAAGCAGCACAGAACCAATTGACTTAATTCTATTAATTAATACAAGCACTTCATCCTCGGTTAAATCCATACCCGCCTTTACCGCTGCTTTGCAGGCAGACTGTGCCAGCTTTTCTTTTAAAACATCTTTAGTGGTTATGGCAAGCTGATTGCTTGGACTCTGTAATATTCCGTTAAAAAACGAGCCGATGTCCATGTCGATAAGCGAACCGGGCACAGTAGAAACCTTAAATGAAAGATGCCCGAATTCAGCCAGTTCAAAACCCAATTCCTTAAGCAAATCCGCATTGTCCGATAAAAATTGCGCTTCAGAATGATTTACATTAAATACGTACGGAACAAGAAGCATTTGTGAAACTACTGTTTTTGCTGCAACCTGCGCATTAAATTCATCAAACAGAACGCGCTCATGCGCTGCGTGCTGGTCAATGATATAGGCCGTGTTATCAGCTTCTACAAGCAAAAACGTGTTGTAAAGCTTACCTACAAGCTTTACGGCCGTTTTTGTTAAACCCTTGTCCGCCGACGTTTCAAATATGCTTACCTGCTTTGCGGGTTCAGGCTCTTTTTGTTTTGCTTCCAGAATAATCTCCTGAATAATGGGATTACTGTCATTGCGAGTCGCACCTGATACTTCTTCAGACGAAGCAATCCTATTGATAGAACTTCTACCCAAGGGATTACTTCGTTCGTTGGCTCTGCTGGCTGGACTTGCAATGACAGGCTCAAGAGCCTCAATATTGCGCTGCGAATAGCTTATAAGCGCTTCTTCAATCACTTTTAAAACCAGTCCGAAAACCCGCTGATTATCCTCAAACCTTACTTCAAGTTTGTTGGGGTGCACATTTACGTCCACTTCGCCATGCGGAACGGTAAGATAAAGCACATAAAACGGAAATTGGTTTTTCATTAAAAAATCCGAATATGCTTTGCCCGCCGCAGCAGACACCTGATAATTAATTACATATCTGCCGTTGATAATCAATGTCTGATAAGTGCGGTTGGATTTAGCAAAGCTTGGTTTTCCTATAAAGCCGGACAGTTTCAGCTCATTATTACCGCCCGAAACAGGTATTATGCTTTGCATAGCACTGGCAGAATATACCGAAACTACAGCATCTTCAGCACTTTTTCCGCTGCTCTGAAATATCCGCTTACCGTCGGTAACATAAGTAAAAGCTACCGTAGGGTTAGCCAGAATCAGCCTTGAAACCACGTTGGTTATCTCGCTTTCTTCTTGGCGGTTGGTCTTTAAAAACTTTTTTCTGGCCGGAACTTTGTAAAAAAGCCCGTTCACTTCCACTCGGGTTCCGTCCGGTGCGCCTGTTTCGCCGCTGTCCGCAACTTCCCCGTTATCAATTTCTATAAATCCGGCGGAAACACTTGCTTTGGTTTTGCTTACCATCTTTACGGTTGAAACTGCCGCAATGCTTGATAGCGCCTCACCGCGGAATCCAAGTGTTGCAATACTGCCCAGGTCATCCGCTGACTTAATTTTGCTGGTTGCGTGCGGCAAAAAAGCGCGCTTAAGGTCGCCTGCGGCAATACCGACACCGTTATCACTTATAATAATTTTATCTATACCGCCGCCGGTAATTTCAATCTCAATTTTAGTTGAGCCTGCATCCAGGCTGTTTTCAACAAGCTCCTTTACAATTGAAGCCGGCCGTTCAACAACCTCGCCGGCAGCAATACGGTTGTATACACTTGGCTCTAAAATATTAATTTTGTTCATCTAATCTTTTCCTTTGTTAAATAATTCGGCTAAATCAGCCAGAATTGTTATTGCCTCTATGGGCGTAAGTGTTTCTATCTGCACGCCTTTTAGTTTGTTTTCTATTTTTTCTAAGTTTTTAACTTGTGCCGGTGCTTCTTTTTTAGACTTGGAATTAAGCGGCAGGCCGGAGTTGTTTATGTCGGCTTGCTCCAGTTCGTGCAAAATTACCCGCGCCCTGCTTATTACATCCTGCGGCAGCCCTGCTAGGCCGGCTACTTCAACACCAAAGCTGCGGTGAGTGCCTCCGCGTACAATTTTACGCAAAAACACAATTGTATTATTTAATTCCTTTATTGCAATGCTGTAGTTTTTAACACCCTGCATCTTGCCTTCAAGCTCGGTCAGTTCATGATAATGCGTAGCAAAAAGCGTTTTGGCCTTTATCTGCTCGGAAACATATTCAACCACCGACCAGGCAATGCTCAGCCCGTCAAAGGTAGAGGTTCCGCGCCCGATTTCATCCAGCACCAGCAAGCTTTTATCGGTAGCATTACGCAAGATATTTGCCATCTCAACCATTTCAACCATAAAGGTACTTTGACCGGCACTAAGGTCGTCGCTTGCTCCAATTCTGGTAAATATTCTGTCAATCGGACATATTTCGGCGTTACCGGCCGGCACAAAACTGCCGCAATGTGCCATAAGCGCAATGAGTGCAACCTGCCGCATATATGTGCTTTTTCCCGCCATGTTGGGCCCGGTAATAATTAAAGTGCGGTTCTCCCGCTCATCCAGAAGCGTATCATTAGGCACAAACCGCTCGCCGGTCTGCAGTTTTTCAACAACCGGATGACGCCCGTTCTGAATTAAAATCCGCCTGATTTTGTTGTTGATTGTTGGTTTGCAATAGTTGTTTTGCACCGCAGTTATGGCAAGCGATACAAGAGCATCGGTTAACGCAACCGCACTTGCTGCCGCTTGCAGCGGTTTTATGTATTGCCGTAATTTATCTACAATTTCATTAAACAGCTGTTTTTCCATATTAACAGCTTTTTCTGTGGCGCCGGTTATTGAGTCTTCCATAGCTTTCAGTTCTTCGGTAACATAGCGCTCACAGTTTAATAGTGTCTGTTTTCTGGAATACCTGAAAGGCACCTGGTCCTTGCTGCCTTTTGTAACCTCTATGTAATAACCGAAAATCTGGTTATAGCCGATTTTCAGCATCTTAATTCCGGTAAGCTCCCGTTCTTTGGCTTCCAATTGAGCCAGCCAAAGCTTACCGTCGGTTGAGGCTGAATTTAACTTATCAAGTTCTGCATTATACCCTTTTTTTATAAAACCGCCGTCACGCAAAATTGCAGGCGCATCCGGCCTGATACTGCGCTCCAATAGGCTTTCAATTTCTTTAAAGTCGCCAATTTTGTTTGCGGCACCGGATAAAAGCGGTGTTTTAAATGACGATAACACCTGCTTAATTTGCGGCAGACGTTTAAGTGCATCAAGCAGATTAAGCGCATTTCTCGGCAAAAACTCGTTGCGGTACCCAATACGCCCGCAAAGCCGTTCTATATCCCGCATATTATCTAAGCTCTCTACCAGATTTTGCCGCAAAACTGTACTTTCAACAAGCTCATCAACAGCATTTAATCTATTGTTTATGTCGTCTGCATTCTGAAGGGGCTGCTCTATCCATTTCCGCAGGAGCCTTGCTCCCATTGCACTGCAGGTGTTATCAAGCACCCAAAGCAGCGAGCCGCGGAATTTTCTGTCGCGCATGGTTTCGGTCAGCTCAAGGTTTCTTCTGCTATGCGCATCTATATGCATAAAGCTTGTATCATGCACCACATTTATATGGTTGATATGTATAAGCGAACGTTTTTGCGTTAGTTTTAAATACTCGATAAGCGCGCCTGCCGAGCAGACGCCCTGCTTTTTGTCCTCACAGCCCAGCACCACCAGACTTCCGATTTTAAGCTGCTCCAGCACGCTTGCTACAGCCTTACTATATGCATAGGCCCCGTCAATAAAGCTGCTGAATTTGGGCACGGCGCCAACCTTTACAACGGGCAGATTGACACTGTTCAGATACATCTCGCTGTTGCTTACAATTTCTTTGGGAGCAATGCTGCTAAGCGCAGAATTCAATTCTTCAAGTGCTTTGCTTCCTTCAAACCCGAGCATATTAAATTCGCCTGTGGTAACGTCTACCCAGGAGAGGCCTATACTGTTGTCTTTGTTCATAAACACCGAAGCTATAAAATTGTTCTTTTTTTCGTCTAATAAGCTTTCCTCGGTTACCGTACCCGGCGTAATTACGCGTGTTACGCCCCGCTCTACCATTCTGCCCTTAACCGCATCGGTAAGCTGCTCGCATATTGCAACCTTGTACCCCTTCTCTAATAATTTAGCAATATAATTTTCTGCAGCATGATATGGTATACCGCACATCGGTGCGCGCTCAGGCAAACCGCAGTCTCGGCCGGTTAACGCAATGTCCAGTTCGGAAGAAGCTGTTTTTGCATCTTCAAAAAACATTTCGTAAAAATCACCCAGACGATAAAAAACAATACAGTCCGGATACTCCTGCTTTACTGTTAAATAATGTTGCATCATCGGTGATAACGGCATAATCTATTTTCCTCTTTTGTTCCTTGATATTTGTATTTGTATTTCCTGCAGCCTATGTATGCGCCGGCGTTTTACAGCAATCGGTATCTGACCGTCCAGTTTTGCTGCAACAGTACCGCTTCGCTTGCTATACATAAATATAAAGGCGCTGTTAAATTGTATAAGCTTGACCAGCTCTTCGGTTTGTAGGTAATCCTCATCGGTTTCGCCAGGAAAACCAACTATAATGTCGGTAGTAATTGCGGCATCCGGAATGCTTTTAAAAATCTTTTGTGTAAGTGTTATGTAGTCCTCACGAGTATAACCCCTGTTCATTGCTCTAAGCACTGCATTACTGCCCGACTGAACCGGCAAGTGGATTGATTTACTTATGTTCGGCACAGCTGCTATCGTCCGGATTAATTCGTCTGAAAAGTCTTTCGGGTGGCTGGTCATAAAGCAAATTGTCTGATTAGGTGCAATTTCGGCTGCCTGCCTAATCAAACCGGCAAATGAAATCTTTTGCTCCAAGTCTTTGCCATAACTGTTTACATTCTGACCCAATAAGGTCATGGTTTTATACTTGCCGCTTTTAGCAAGCTCAGACACTTCGGCCAGAATATCTCTCGCCTCTCTGCTCCGCTCACGCCCGCGTACATACGGCACAATACAATAACTGCAAAAGTTGTTGCACCCGTACATAATGTTTACCCATGCATTAGTGTTTGCTTCACGCAATACCGGTGTACCTTCGGTTATTGTGCCGCTGCCGGACACCACTCTGTTTAAATACTTCCGGCCCTCCAAAAACTCGTCTAAATATTCGCCCAATCGGTCAATGTTATGCGTACCCAATACTATGCTTATAAACGGAAACTTCTGACGGAGAGACGCTTCCATTCCGTCCTGCTGACTCATACATCCGCAAACAATAACTACCAGCTCCGGGTTTTTACGGGCTAAGGTTTTTAATGCTCCGATATGAGCAATTATCCGTGATTCTGCACTTTCGCGTATACAGCAGGTGTTAAGCACAATCATGCCGGCGTCCTCTTTCTTTTCGGCGGGCACATACCCCTTTGCGGTTAAAATGCCCGCAAGTTTTTCGGACTCGTGCTCATTCATCTGACAGCCGTATGTAAGTATTTTATAATTGCCCTTAGCCACAGTTAGTCTCCTCACCGCTAATTATAACGGATTTGCCGCAAAGATACAAGAGGATTGTATTAATACAAGAAAATTCCGGATAATAACCATATGAAAAGACGGACGAAAATAAGAAAAGTGCTTGGTCTTTCAGCTGTTATCCTTATGTCAATAGTTGGTGCGGCTTTCCTTTCAATTGGAGTTTTTGTTGGGATAGCTGTTTTAAAAGCCGAAACCCAGGCCGGTTTCAACAGCCGGAGTTTGACAACCTTAAACGCTCAGACAAGTTTCTATTCCGCCGATGATAAACTGATATCCGAATCGGGCATAAACGGCAGGCCCAGGGTAAACTTATCGGACTTACCCGCACACGTAATTGACGCGTTTGTTTCGGTTGAGGATAAAAATTTTTATCTGCACAAGGGGCTCAACCCGAGGCGAATTCTGGCGGCAATGTACAAGAACATAGCCTCCGGAAACACGGTGGAAGGAGCGTCCACAATCAGCCAGCAGCTTGTTAAAAACCGCTTTCTGAGCAATGAAAAAACGTATGAGCGCAAGCTTATGGAAGCATATCTGGCAATAAAGCTGGAGCGGGCGTGCAGTAAAGACGAAATTCTGGAATGCTATTTAAACACAATTTATTTTGGGAATGGTGCATATGGCATAGAGCAGGCTTCCAATGTGTTTTTTAACAAGCCGGCCGGCAGCCTGTCTTTGTCTGAGGGCGCAACGCTTGCGGCCGTTATTAAGTCCCCCAAATTGTATTCTCCTGTTTCAAGGCCGGAGCAATGCGTAAGCAGACGCAATTTAGTATTATGGGAGATGCTTCAGGACGGCAAAATTACCCCGCAGGAATACAAAACAGCGGCGGATTCGGAGCTGAAAACAAGCCACGGATTTTCCGGTAATTACGCAGAGGCGTACTTCAGACTTGTTATGGCAGAAGCAGAAGAGCTGCTGAGCTTAAGTGAACACGAAATAGCCTGCGGCAGATTAAAAATATATACTTACATGGATACTGCCGAACAAAAGCTTGTATCAGACAGTATAAAGGCTTATCCGGATTATGAGAGTGCTGCAATCCTGTTAAACAGTACGGGCATGATTTCGGCGGTATCGCAAACCCGGAATACCGATTTATACAGAATCAAGCGTCCGGGCGGAAGTATTGTAAAACCGTTTTTGGTGTATGCCCCGGCTTTTGAACACGGAATTCTCTCACCTGCCACTCCTGTGCTGGACGAGCCGGTTAGTTTTAGCGATTATTCGCCGGAAAATATCGGAGGGAAATATCTGGGATGGACAAATGTGCGGAAAAGTATTGCGGATTCGCTTAACATACCTGCGGTAAAAACCTTGGAGTATGTGGGCATAGAAAAAGCCAAAAACTTAAGCAGCAAACTTGGTATTGAGTTTGCTGCTGACGACAACCATCTTGCGCTTGCACTCGGTGCTATGAAACACGGTGTTAATCCGATAGCTGTTACAGGCGCATATTCGGCTTTTGCAAACGGCGGATTATACACCAAGCCCACAACTATTCGTAAAATTGAGACCGAAAACGGCAAAGTAATGTACCGGCACAATTGCAGGCCTGTCCGGGCATTTGAAAGTGACACAGCGTACTTAATAACCGATACCTTGCGCGACTCGGTCAGGCGCGGCACAGCACGGCGTTTAAGGGATTTGGGCATAGATATTGCAAGCAAAACCGGCACAGCCGGAGCCCCGGGCAGCCACAGCAATACCGATGCATGGAATGTAGGTTATACCACCGGGCATACTTTGTGCGTCTGGTTCGGCAACAGCAGCGGAAAGCCTGAACTCAACCTGCTGCAAAGCGAAAACGGAGGAACTATCGGGGCTAATCTCAGCAGAACTATATTAAAGTCACTTTACGCCCGGAACAAGCCTGCCGGGTTCATCATGCCGGATACGGTTGAAAATCTGCGGCTTAACCGGATTGATTATGAAAATCAAAAACTGTTTCTGGCCGCAGAAGACACGCCCGAACGCTACACGTTAACAGACGTTTTTAGTAAACGATATGCACCAACCAAAGTTTCCGATACAAACTATCTGCCGGAAACAGCACAGGAGCACGGATTACCGCCTGCCCCGCTGGAACTTCCGGCATATGACCTTCCAAATGACACATACGAACACGACTACGAGTTTGTTGCGCCGCTGAAAAGGATAACATCCCAATGGTTTAATCAGATAATAATTTGACAAATTTTTCAAAATAAGTAGAATTAACATATATGATAGCAAAAGCAATTACCAGGAAGCAGTTAGAAAGAATTGAAAACACGATAATAGTTTTTGTTTCCATTGCCAGCATTGCGGGCATGGTGCTTTCATTTGTGCTTGTTTCGTCGGGCGTTATGGATAGAGTTATTATGCCGGTACTTGCCTGTGTCTGCAGCATTACAGGCATACTCTGCTCTGTTTATATAGCCAGATTTAAAATTATCGGACAATATCTGGCTGCAATTCATATATTGCTTTTCGGCTTTAGCTGTTTCTGGTTCGGCTGGTACGGCATGGCGGCATACTTTCTTTTGGTGCGTACGCCGCTTGCAATAGGCGCGATATTTAAATGGAGCAAAACACCAAACCTCAATGCTGCATTGTCTAAACAGCTAAGCAAAAAAGGCTGGCTTATTGTATGCGGAACAACGCTGGCCGCCACTGTTTTGGTTACGGGAGTGCTGTACCTAATTAACTTTTACTTTGGTGATACGTTAATCAGTTCAACATACACGGCAATAGCAAGCGTAACCGGCAGCATTGTGCTGGCGGCAATAATTGAGTCACTAAACATTACTTTGGCTTTTGCCGCAGCAGTGTTATCAATGTATATGTACCGGGACAACTGGCTGATATGGAAAATTGTAAATATCCTGCTTATTGTTACCTGGGGAGTAAGTATCGGATTTATGGGCGAGGCCGCGTATTCCGCCATAGTTTTAATAATAATGAGTTTCGGACACCTGGCAAACAACTTTACCGGAAACTACCGCTGGAAAAAACATTTGTAACTAAAAGCACCCATGCGGGTGCTTTTAATTAATTATTTCATGTTCGGCTTTGGATACACATATATCCACCAGTTCGGCTATGTTTAACTTGGATTCTTCTTTTTCAACCCTGTCCAGGTTTGGTCTGGTTACGGGATTCTTTGGCAAAAATACAGTGCAGCAGTCCTCATACGGTAATATTGAAGTGTCGTATGTTCCAATCTTACGTGCCGTATCCATAATCTCCTGCTTATCACTGCCTATAAGCGGCCTGAATATAGGCATGCTTCTGACCAGCGCATTGGTAACCGTAATACTCTCCAATGTCTGGCTTGCAACCTGACCCAGGCTCTCGCCTGATATAATTGCACCGCAGCCGTTTTTGGCTGCCAGTTTTTCGGCAATGCGCATCATAATCCGGCGCATAACTATTATCATGTAATCTTTATTGCAATTTTTGTTTATCTGCTCCTGAACAAAGGTAAACGGCACGGTATATAAATTTATCTCACCGGAAAATTCACTGAGCCTTTTGGCCAGAGTCTTTACTTTTTCAAGCGCCTGTTTGCTGGTATACGGAAAACTGTAAAAGTGCAAAGCATTAAGACTCATTCCGCGTTTTGCCATGCAGTACCCGGCAACGGGGCTGTCTATGCCGCCGGATAACAACAATAATCCCTTTCCGGAACTGCCGGACGGCATTCCGTTTGCGCCGGGGGTTGTAACCGTGCTTATATACGTAAAACCGTCTTCACGTATGTCCACATTTATTATTACCGCAGGGTTGTTAACATCTACCTTAACATCTTTATTGTTTCTTAGCACAACTCCGCCAAGCTCGGCCGAAAACTCCATTGAGCCTATGGCAAACGACTTATCTGCCCTGCGCGTTACCACCTTAAAGGTTTCGCCCGATATATTAAGTTTTGACACTATTGCCTTTATGTCATCCACCTTGGTTTTTACCTGGAAGCCGGGGCTCAGGCTATGTATGCCAAAAACCAACTGCAGCTGCATTAAAAGCTGCGGCTCATCTGCGGTTATATAGTCGGTTATTATATATCTCCCCGAAATTTTATTTAATGTATACATAAAACCGGTTAAAACCCGCTTTATGTTCTGCGCCAGCAGATTCTCAAAAAAACTGCGGTTATCGCCTTTCAGGTGTATTTCACTGTATCTGATTATAATTACCTGCTTCATTTGCTATCCTCTAATTTTTTTACGGCATCAGCCAGTATTGCGGCAGCCTGACGCACCTCCGCTGATGTATTGCAGACCCCAAAACTAATTCTTATTGCACCGTTTATTTCTCCGTTTGAGCGCCCCATGCCCTTAAGTGTGCGGTTGTCCGGCGCCTTGCTGCTGCACGCCGAGCCTGTGCCGATAAGTATATCATGTTCCTCCAGCATATGCAACAGCACTTCGCCCTTAAGCCCGGTAAAGCTGAGCGAAACTATACCCGGCACACAGTTTAGACAGGAGTTTAATTTGTATTCAACTCTGTTCTTGTCCAGAGTTTCTAAAAAAATCTTTTTAAATTCGGTGTAAAGCAGCCGGTTGTTTAAACAGCCTTTTATTGCAATCTCAGCCGCTTTACACATCCCCAAAATTCCTGCCGTGTTTTCGGTTCCGCTTCGCAGCCCGCGCTGCTGGCCGCCGCCAAACACAATAGGCTTAACGCCAATCCCGTTTTTAACAATCAGTGCACCCACACCTTTTGGCCCGCCAAACTTATGTGCGCTTGTAGTGTATGCATCAACCCCGCTTGCAGCCAGATTTACATCGGTTTTTCCAATTGCCTGGGCACCGTCCGAATGAATTATACAAGCAGAATTCACCTTCTTTACAATTTTAACTATCTCCGTCAGGTTGTTAATTGCGCCGGTCTCGTTGCTTACGTGCATTATACTAACCAGTCCGGTTTTAGAAGTGACATTGGCCCTCAGCCAATTCAGGTCTGTTGTACCGTCTTTGTTTAACGGCGCATACAGTACTTCCGTTCCGTTATTTTTAAGTGTTTTGGCGCATTCGTATACGGACGGATGCTCACCGGCCGAAATAATCAGCTGCTTATTTTTTTTCATGCCTCCCTGAATAATAAGATTGTTGGCTTCGGTTGCACCTGACGAAAAAACAATCCCGTACCCTTTTGCGCCGAGACTTTCCAGTAATTTTTTGCTTGCGTCATCAAGCCGCTTTTTAACCTCAAGTGCCTGACCATATGCAGCAGACGGATTAAAAAACAACTCTTCGTCTGCCCTTGTTATGGCTGCGGCTGCCTCGGCCAGTATCGGCGTGGTTGCGGCATTGTCTAAATAAACAAATTTGTTTTTCATGTTTTACCTGATTTTAGCATTATACTTTGTTTCAAGTGCAGTTAATATCAGGTCCATGCAGCCCTGCACTTCTGTGTCGGTTAACGTTGCGCTTGCGTTTCTGAATACAAGTCTTAACGCAATGCTTTTTTTGCCGCTTCCAATCTGTATCCCCTTATATTCATCCAGAAACTCAACACTCTCACAGTTGCTGCCTGCCTTGCTCTTAACAAGGTCAAGCAGCTCACCGGCGGCAACTGTTTCATCAACAACTACAGCAAGGTCGCGTTCACTGGCCGGGAATTTAGGCAGCGGTTTTGGTTTTCGCTTCTTAGTGTCGGGCAGCTTGTTTAAGCTCAGTTCAAAAAGATAAATATTTGTGTTTACATCCATTTCCAGATTTTTTAATACAACCGGGTGCACTTTGCCCATATACCCCACCTTATTATTTCCAACAAACATATCGGCAGACAGGTTTGGGTGCAGGTATGGACAAGCGGTTTTCTTATAACCAAACGGGATACCAAGCTTAGAAGAAACAAGCTCTAAAACAGCTTTCGTGCTCAAAAAGCCGGCATCCTGCTTACAGGTTGCATATGCCAGAACATCGGTTTCTCCGGTTGATTGATAAATCCGCCCCCATTCAAAAATGGCAAACTCACGGTTTTTGCGCTTTAAGTTTGTGTTTATAACTTCCAAAAGGCTGTGCGCCATTTCGGTCCTCATAACCGAGTACTCCAAGCCAAGCGGATTGGAGATTTTTACAACATCTTTAGGCTCATTCATTAGCAACTTTTCGGCTATTGCCGGAGAGTTTAGCGGCAGCGTAATCACCTCATGTGCGCCGGCAGATATCATTAACTGCTTCAGTTCCCGACCCAGTAATTGGATTCTGTCTTTTACACTTATTGTAATTTTAGCCTTTTCCATTAGCGTGGACGGCAGTTTGTCAAAGCCGTAAATCCTGATAATTTCCTCACATATATCGTCTGCGTTTATTAGGTCTGTACGTATAGATGGTATTACACATTGCATAACACCACCGGTTATTGTGGTTTTTATACCTAGGCGGCCCAATATTGCTATGGCATCTAATTCCTGAACATCAAGCCCGAACCTTGCCGGAATAAGACTATATTCAAAGCTTAATATCTTGTTTTTTGCTTCTGCAAATCCGGCTTTGGCCGTTGTTTTTGTTATGTTTCCAATTTTTAATTCGTTAACAAGGTTCAGCGCACGGCTTATTCCCATCTGGCAAAGAACCGGTGCCACCCCGCGCTCAAACCTGGCGGAAGCATCGGTGCGCAAACCAAGCCTGCGGCTGGTTTTTCTGATATTGGCTCGGTCAAATATTGCGCTTTCAAACACTACAGCCGTAGTTTTATCGCCAACCGATTCATCAAACCCGCCCATAACACCTGCCATGGCAAGCGGCTTACTTTTGTCCGCAACAACCAGCGTGTTTTCACACAGTTTATATTCCTGCGTGTTGAGGGCCTTAAACGTCTCCCCCTGCCCCATTTGCACTATAATGCTTGCGCCGTTAATTTTGTTGTAATCAAAAGCATGCAGCGGCTGACCTATTTCCCATAGTACATAGTTGGTTATATCCACAATGTTGTTGATAGGCTTTAATCCAACCAGTTTTAAGCGCTGCTGCATCCAGACAGGCGACGGTGCTAATTTAATATCAGATACAACGTGCCCGGCATAGCACATACAATTTTCACTTTTAATTTCAACCTTAAGCG